>JAEEGL016363002.1_pt1 | contig 42811 bp, 27 predicted proteins | sample 9134231 | NCBI WGS metagenome assembly JAEEGL01 (sample SAMN16246548, study PRJNA631951) | gut metagenome | biome: gut microbiome; feature: rumen; material: fiber-attached | host: Bos | place: Iran: Karaj | collected 2018-10 | reverse complement strand
GCCGGAGCACGTATTGGATGTGGCATTTGGAATTGCATGGTCTGAGCATTTATAATTGCATGAACCGCAATGGCTGGCGTCGCTGCTATTGATATTCTGGCAGGTATTCTGACCATTCACGACGCAGAGATTAGGTTTGGAGGAATCGGTGCAAGAGTTTGTTTGACATTTGCTATCTACACAAACGGTTCCACCGGTACAAGCTGTACCTTGTTGAGAAGCATTCGCAGCACCAGAGGCATTACCAGTCGCATTGCAATAGGTGCTGTTGGTCTTTGGATCGATGCAAAGAATCGTATTTGCAGTGATGCCTGTGCCGACATTCACATAGCCGCTGGCACAAGTATACTGGCAATTGCCGCCGGAACACTTGCTGGATGTGGCATTCGGAATCGCGTGATCTGAACACTTATAATTGCATGCACCACAATGGTTCGCGTCGGTGCTATTGATGTTCTGGCAGGTATTCATACCATTCACGACGCAGAGATTCGGACTGGATGAATCCGTACATGAATTGGTGACGCATTGACTATCCACACAAACCCTGCCACCGGTACAGGATTTTCCCTGTTCTTCGGAAGATTTCGCGCCGCAATAGCTGTTATCGCTTTTGGGATCGATACATTTAATCGATTGCGATGTATTGCCGGATCCAACGTTCACATAGCCTGTGACGCATGTATACTGGCAATCGCCATCAAAACATGTATCTGATGTCGCATTCTGCACCCCATGATCTGAACATTTATAGTTGCATGCGCCACAATGATCCGCATCATTGGCATTGATATTTCGACATAAATTCTGACCATTCACGACGCAGAGATTTGGGGCTGACGCATCTGTACAGGAGTTGGTCACGCAGCTTTTCTCGACGCAAACCTTACCGTCTGTGCATGATTCACCTGGATTGGCATACGATTCTGCACCACAATAGGTATTATCCGTATTGGGGTCGATACAATTGATCGTCTGCGCTGTATTGCCAGATCCAACATTCACATAGCCAGTGGCGCAAATATACTGGCAGTTACCGCCATCGCAGGTTTCTGATATGGCGTTCGGTATTGGATGATCGGCACATTTATAATTGCATGCACCGCAATGGTTTGCATCATCTGAATGAATATTTTTGCAAACATTCGTACCATCGACAATGCAGGAATTTGGTGTTTCAGTTCTCTCGGCGCAGATATCTGCCTTACAATGGCCATCCAAACAAACCTGTCCCGTACCGCAGCTATTGCCACATTCACCGCAATTCTCATTGCTCATCAGAACATTGACTTCGCATCCGTTCGCCAGCTCGCCGTCGCAATCCATATAATTTCTCATGCAGGTGAGCTCGTTGGAATCGGGCAGACAGCTCTGGATATTGAGCACCGGCAGATTCAGACACTGGCCGCCGCAATTTGCCGTGCCGCGCTCGCAGGCTTCGGAGCAAACACCGTGGCTGCAAATCGGGTTCTCGGTGCATACATTGTCGCATGCACCGCAGTTTTGGGAATCCGCAAACAGATTGACCTCACAGCCATTCCCCATCTTGCCGTCACAATCGGCCCATCCCTCCATACAAATCGGCGTCTCGGGATCCTCGCAGCTTTGAATATTGGTCGATGTGCTGAGTTCACAGCCGTTGCTGATTTTTCCATCGCAATCGATCCATCCGGTTTCGCAGACCAGATCTGCGCCCACGCAACTGGAGATATGCCCGGCTTCGAAATCTACGCAGCTCCCCTTGCACATCTCGTAACCAAACATGCATCCGCTGGAACAGAAGTAATCCGCTCCATCATTGCTGCACCTTGAAAAATTCGAATTGGCAGGACAACGACTGTATTTAAACGACTCATAAATCGTCTTGCTGAGCGTTGTTTCGACGATATCACAGCAGTGATCGGCACTCTGACAATCCGCAGCAGAACACGTCACACCATAAAAATTGATATAAGACAACTGGGTCGAAAAATCTTCGGGGCAATACACCCCTTCAAATGGTTCTTCCAGTGTACATCCCAAAATCCATAAAGACGTCAACCAAAGTATACATTGAATACCTCGCTTCATCGCTGTCTCCTTGTTGAATCAGGGTCATACCGGGTACAGATTGTCATCGTGCGGCACACCAGAGTGCCGATTCTATATAGATACAGTTATATTGCGGATTCTGCAAGATATGTATGACGCAGTTGCGAATCGTATGCGCGCAGGCCGCTTGCGGGCGAGCACATAGATGAGCAGGCGGGCCGTATGCGCAGAGCGCATAGGCGCGCAGAGCCGTGTCAATGGCACGGCTCTATCCTTATACATACAAATTTATACTGTCCAGCGGCGGTGATACGTCAGCCATTCGACGGTAATCAGGCCGAGGGCGATGAGGAGGGCGAGCACCCACAGATACTGCGACGATGAGGGAAGTGCAGAGAGGAGGCGCACGAGCCAGGTTTGGTCGGGTTCATCGGGTGTTTCGGCGAGTGTGGTTTTCATGTAGTCGCGGCCATGGATTTCGGCGATGGTGCGGGCGAGGTTGGATTCGGCGGGATTGACGAAATTGGCGGCGAATTCGAGATTGCGGGGCACCGCGATGTTGGGCGTGACCTCATAAAAGCCGGCCTGGCCACCATAGATGGTGACGGCACCATCGTAAACGGGCAGTTTGCGGATGACCGATTTGTCGGGGAGCGTGACGTCGACGCTTGAGATGCCGGCGGGGACTTCGACGTGGAACGATGTGCCGGTCGCGAAGCCACGTGTGGGCTCGGAATTCTCGTCCATCAGCCAGTCGATGGCGTTGATAAAGAGCACCGGCAAACCGACGCGGAAGATGAGGTCGCTTTCGACCAAGCTGAAACCGATGGCCAGCAGACGCTGATTTTCGGTGCGTCTGGTCGCCATGAGCGGACCTTCGATGGCGCGCATCACCATGTCGTCGTTGCGGATGCCCGAGAAAACATGGGCGCGCGAAATGTTGAGATTTTTGAGGGCGAGCCAGCGCGCGACCTGGTGTTTGCCGTTGACGCGTTCGATAACGGGCGCAGCGACCTGGGATTGTTTGAACGGTGAATCGGCATCTTCGGGATTGATAAAGATGGCGCGGCCCTGCCAGTCGGAGGTGTCGATGTTCTGCAGATTATTGTAGGAATTGTCGAGAATAACGATATCGCTGGCGGTGGCGAGGCGGCTGAGCTCGATTTGACCTTCGGCGTTGCGGATGGTGGCGTCGTCGGGTTTGACGAATGAGACGCGATAGTTTTCGTTGAGCAATAATGCGGCTTCGAGGAACAAATTGCCCGGTGTGATGCACAGAATATTGGGTTTGGCGTAGTCGGGAATGCGGGCATAGGCAACGTTATCTGCGGGCAAAGTATCGGTAAGCTCGGTGGATTCGAGCTCGACAACGGCAGCCATACGACTCGAACCAAGCGTAAGATTTTCGTATAGGCGCAATTCGGACGAACCGGATGCAATAGTGAGCGTTTTTTCGCTCAGCACTTCGTGTTCGCGTGTTGTATCAAGGGTTTGCTCGTTGTCTCCAAGACTGAGGATGCGCAATTTTGCAGTAACTGGATTCTCGAAACCATTGTGCACCTTAAAGAAAACTTCGAAGGCGAGTCGGTTGGAAATGTAACGGCGAACATTGAATGCTTCGATATAGAGATTGCCATTGGGGGCGCCAAATGTGCGCTGTTCAAAAGCCGTAGAACGCGGAATCTGGTTTGATAGTTCCTCTGGATTTTCGAATTGTCCGTCGGTGAACAGGTAGATTTCTGCATTATCCTTGTCGCGCAAAAGGTTGTTGGCGAGTGCAATGGCTTTGTCGATTTCGGTAGAAGTGGCGGTGGGACGGAGATCACGCAAGGTGCGGTCGAGCAGGGATTTATCGGCGTTGAACGGGCCGCTCACGGCGCTCACGATGCCGCCCGATTGAATGATGACGGCGCGATCACCGGCCTGCATGTTATCGATGAGCTCGCGGGCATCTTTAATCGCGCACTCAAATCGGGTGCCGCAGTCGGAATCTTTTTCGTGCGACATCATCGAGGCACTCGAATCGATGATCAAAACCGCATGGCGTTTGGCCGTATCGTCTTCTTCTTCGCGGGGATCCATCAGGGCCAGCGCGATAAGGGCAGCGACGATCATCCACAGCAAAAAGCTGATAAACCGCCGCAGCCAGTCGTGCCAGCGACGATAGGACGATTTAACCATCACCTCTCGCCATAACCCGATATAGGGCATTTCTACACGACGACGTCGAACGCGAATCAGGTACAGAATCGCGACGATAATCGCAATCGCGATGAGCACCGGAGCCAGTGTCTGTGGGGTATATCCATTAAAGTTCATAGTGTTTTTATCTGGGGCTCTGCCCCAGACCCCGCCAAAGGGCATTGCCCTTTGGAATCCTTTACGTGATGAATGCTTCCCTGGTTTGGATACTGCCAGGGCCAGCAAAGGTCGGAATGGGGCCTGTCCACAGTTCGCAATATCAAATGCGCTTCGTTTCTCGCGCAAAGCGCTTCAACTTGCGCATTTAATTTGCTCACTGGGCTCTTCATTCGCGCCATTCACCGGATGGCGCTCATTCCGGCCCCCCCATTCCGCTAAAATCCTCATGATGAGGTATGTTTTACATGGGTATTCATAGTTATTTTAAGAACCCTCCAGCGCGGAAGACTTTGAGAACGATTTCGTCAAAAGGCACAGCGACGGGGGTTCGGAAATAGAGCATGTGCCGGGAAACGCAGTAGGCTTCCATTTTGAGGCACAGTGCATCGAAAGCGGCTTTGTATTTCGAGAGCAAACGCGGCGTCATGGTGATATCGAGTCTTTCGCCGGTTTCGGCGTCGACCATCGAAACATCGCCATGCACACCGGGATCGAACTCGGTTTCGTCCATGATGTGGATCACATAGGTCTCGAACTGCTGGTAATGCAGGAAATTCAAGGCCTTTTCGTAACCCTCGGGGTTATAGAAATCGCTGAGCACCACGGCAACGCCACGGCGCTTATTCTGGCTGGCGAACGATTTAAACGCATCTTCGAACGACGTCTGGCCAGTGCCTTCGAGTTTTTCGAGGAACTGGAAGATCTTGTAGATCTGCCCGCGACCGCTGGTGAGCGGCAGGCGATCGATCACATTGCCGTTAAATGCAGCATAGCTCACGCGATCCTGATTGCACAGACCGATAAAGCCCAGCGCTGCCGCCATTTTCTTGGCATAATTGAGCTTGGCATCGTCGTGAAAATGCATCGATCCCGAGCAATCGACCAGAAAATAGATGGCCAGATCTTCTTTTTCCTCGAACAGGCGAACGAGGAGTTTTTCGGTGCGCGCATAGACGCGCCAGTCGAGCGCACGGAAATCGTCGCCCGGCGCATAGTTGCGGTGATCAGCGAACTCCATGCCCGATGAGACTTTGCGCGTTTTGCGCTCGGCGCGAAGCTTCCCCGTGAAGACCTTTTTGGACATCACATAGAGGTATTCAATTTTTTTCAGAAATGCTTCGTCAAAAAGCTTCATTGTGCAGTTTCTTTCGTATTTTTGATGATATCCTTAATGATATCATCTGTCTGGATATTCTCGGCTTCGCCCTCAAAGCTGAGGATCGTTCGGTGGCGCAGTGAGGGAATCGCCGCGAAACGGATATCATCATTCGATACGTTAAAGCGGCCATCGAAAATCGCGTGAATTTTCGCGGCTTTGATGATGGACTGCGCGCCTCGCGGTCCGGATCCCACGCGCACATACTGCTTGACCATTTTGGTCGATTCATCGAGCTCCGGATGCGTCGCCAGCATGATCTTGAGCGCATAATCCTGCACATGCGGCGCAATGGGCACTTCGGCCGCCAGCTCGCGAAGCTTGAGAATTTCTTCCTTCGTCATCACGACGCCAACTTTCGGCGATTTGCCCGATGTCGTTCGGTTCAGGATTTCGTGCAGCTCGTCCTTTTTGGGGAACGGCACGTTGATCTTGAACAAAAATCGATCGAGCTGGGCTTCGGGCAACGGATAAGTGCCTTCCATATCGAGCGGATTCTGTGTCGCCATGACGAAAAATGGTGCATCAAGCTTATAGGTCGTCGTGCCGACCGTCACGCTCTTTTCCTGCATGGCTTCGAGCAAAGCCGACTGCGTTTTGGGCGTCGCACGGTTGATTTCATCGGCCAGCAGAATATTCGTAAACACAGGCCCTTTCTGGAACTGAAAGACCTTGTTGCCGCTGCCGTCGTCGACGATCATGTTCGATCCCAGGATATCACTCGGCATCATATCGGGCGTGAACTGAACGCGGCTGAACTTGCAGTCCAATGCTTCCGAAAGCGTCCGAACCAGCATCGTCTTGCCCAATCCCGGTACGCCTTCGAGCAATACCTGTCCATCGGCCAGCAAACACAGTATGACGCCGTCAATGACTTCGCGCTGACCCACGATCATGCGACCAATTTCGTTGCGCAAAGTCGTGATCTTCGCGCCAAATTCCGCTACTTCCGCTGCAATATCCCGCGACATTTCGTCTCCTTTTTTTGATTTTGTGGGGGAGGCACTTTCTTTTGTGCCCAAAGAAAGAGGTTCCCCCACACCCCCTCCAGAAAGAAAAGCAATATGAATAGAAAGTGTTCCTCTTGTGCTGAGGTCAAGCATTTACGGCCGCAGGCCGTCCTGATGAGCCAAGAGCTTCCACGACGACAGAACGTCGGCGGGGCTTAGCCCTTGGCGAAGTCCGGGGCAGAGCCCCGGATAAAACAACTATTTCTGAGGCCGAATCATATCGAAATACTTTTCGACGTAATTTCTGTATCCCTGCGGCACCGATTCCGATTCGAGGATATCCTCGGCTGCCTTTTCGTAGGTTTGATAAACTTCTTTATAGGATTCTGTTGCAAAACCGCTTTGCGCCGCCGATTCAATCACTTCGGCCGTGGTTTTCTGGCCGCTGTCCATGCCCTGCAGCCTTTCGTCCTTCAAATTTGCATTCAGGGATGTCGCATCGCCCTCGGTCTCATCGTGACCGCCGGAAGTTCCGAGTTCGGTTGAACTGCCGGATTCCTGGCCCTGCTGCATGCCTTCCTGCGCACCGGAATCGCCCTGATTCGCTTCCTGAGCCTGCTGTGGTCCCTGAGAGCCTTGATTTTCCTGGCCCTGCTGAGATCCTTGCTGTCCCTGCTGGCCCTGTTCAGCGTCTTGATCTCCCTGCTGACCCTGCTGGCCGTCGTCTCCCTGCTGCTCCTGACCGGACTGTTGTCCCTGCTGGCCCTCTTGCTTATCCTGATCTTCCTTTTTCTGACCTTTCGCGCGCTCAAGGAAATCCTGCATATTCTGGTCGCGCTGCTCCGAACCGGCCTGGTCCTGATCCTTCTCCTGCCCGTTCTGCGCGTCCTTTTTCATCTTGTCGGCCAAATCTTTCAATTTGTCGCGTTGTTCCTGAGCTTTCTTTTGTTTCGCCGCATCCCGCAGGGCATCTTCGGCAGACTGATTGTCCGCGCCATCCTTACCTTCAGCGCCTTGCTGCTCGGATCCCTGCTGGCCCTGCTGCTGATCGGATCCCTGCTGCCCCTGCTGCTGCTCGGATCCCTGCTGGCCCTGCTTTTGCTCGGATCCCTGCTGGCCCTGCTGCTGCTCGGATCCCTGCTGGCCCTGCTTTTGCTCGGAGCCCTGCTGCTGACCGTCTTTTTTATCACCGGATTTCTGCGGTTCGCCGGTCTGTTCGCCGTCGGGATTCTGGTTATCGCCCTGCTGAGTTTCGTCGGTTGGCTTATTCGCTTTATTTTCGAGGTCTTCGGCCGTGTTGTTCATGGCCTTCTGCAGCTTGTTCAGCGCCTTTGACGTCTGGTCGGCGTTCCGCTGCTGCTGCTGCTGCTGCTCGCCGTCCTTCATCTTTTTCGCCGCTTCTTCAAACGCTTTCTTATCTTCATCTGATAATTTGCCGTTTTTCTTGAATTCTTTTTCGAGCTGATCGACCAAATCCTTGTGTTTCTGCAGTGCTTCCTTGAGCTCGGGGTCGGTCGGGTCGACCTTTTTAGCGAGGTCGCCGAACATTTTGGCCAATTTTTCGAGTTTCTTCTTGTCTTTGGGATCGGTGCTGTTCACCAAATCCCGCAGGATATCGGCCGCCATATCGTAATCATTTTTCTCAAGCGCTTCGGCGAGTTTCTGCGTTTCGGGGTCTTCTTTCATCTGGCTGAAACTCTGCACGGCATCGCGAATGGCTTCGTCAAAAGCCTTTTGTTCCTGAGCCGTCGGTGCGGTCATTGCGTCGAGTTTTTTCTCCAACGCCGCCATTCTGCGCGCAAATTCTTCGGCCGAAAGCTTACCGGCCTTATCGTCTTCGAGAATCTGCGCCAGTTCCTCGGCCGCCGCCTGAATCTCAGGGTCATCCAGTTCCTGAGCGGCTTTGAGCAATTCCTCGGCCTGTTCCTGCCGCAAATCGGCCGAAACGACATCGAGATTTGAGCGATGCACCACCGGCGCAGCGTCCGGCGCATTATCGTCATCCCCAGCAACCGTCACGATTTCGGCAGGCGTGAGATAGCCGCGCACCAGCGAGACGACGTCGGGCAGAAAAGCCACAACAACCGAACCGACGATGGTCCACGCCAAAGCCTTTAAATATGCGGGTTTCTGGAGCGCGAACGCCTTTTTGCCAAACGACTCGCGCGTCGCCGGATCCGCAAGCCGCTTTGCCGTATCGGCGATCTGAATCTTCATCCATTCGGTCTGCTCGCCACGCATAAACGCGATCGACGACGACAGCCGCTCACCAAACCCATTCGCAGCATCGATTTGACGCGCGATCTCGGTTTTGCTGGTCCGCCACGGCCACGCAACAAGCGCGCAAACGATCCATGGCAGCACGCACAACGCCCACAAACCGCCGCAAAACGCGACGCCGGCGCGCGCCAAAGCCACCAAAACCGCCGCAATCGCAACGGAACAGGCCAGCGCAATCGCCGAAAACCGCACGAAACGCTTCAAAAACAGCCGCCGCCTGCCGCGCCCGACCATCCACTCGATTTGCTGCCCGAAATCCATCACACTACCCTGCCGCATTCACCCACGCCAATTCATATGAACGCCCGGTCGCAATATGCCACAAATCACACATGATTGCCGCATTTTTTTCACTTATTGCCCCGGCTATCGGCCAATGGCCGATACGCCCGGGCTTCGCCCTATTGGCGCATCCAGCTGAGCATATTGGGTATAAAAAAAGAGACGCGCAAACTGCGCGTCTCTATCATTAAAACAACCCCAAAACTTTATTTGCCAATACAGCCGGATGCGCCAATACGGGCTTCGGTGCCCGGCTATCTGCGATACGCCGGGCACTGCCAATCCGTTTGACTACCACCAGGTTATCCGGCTTCGAGTACATAAAGTCGCTGTATATTAATTGCCTGCACACTTTTGCATTTGCAAACCAGGCATGGATGCCAGTGTTTTCTTTTTCATAACGCAATCTCCTTTAAATGCTAAAATTCATAACAATTTATTGTACCAAATTCGGAACGGCAGACACTGTTGGGCGTACCTGCACATTTCACTTCGCCATACGCAGCTACACAATTATAGCCACATGCGATTTCGCCATAAGCCTCAACGCACTCAGCCTTTTGGTGCGTGCGATAGCTTGGATCCCAACAAACGACGTCGCCATAGGCATGGGTACATGCACCATCCGGTGTCTGCGCGCATTTGATTTGACCATAAGCCGACACACAGTCATAACCACATACAATATCGCCATAAGCGTTGACGCATTCAGCCTTTTGGTGCGTGTAAATGTCCGGATCCCAGCATACGATATCGCCATAAGCTTTCGTACATTCACCCTGCGGCGTTCTCGCACATTTCACATCACCATAACCCGAAACACAATTATAGCCGCAAGCGGTCTTGCCAAAAGCTGTCACACATTCCGGTTCTGCAAATGCATTTCCAGCACACATCAGCATTCCAAAACCCAACAACGATGCAAATAATTTCGATTTCATAACCATTGCTCCCGGTATTCATTGTTTAAGTCAAAATCTAAAGCAGCATCACAAATCCAGTGACCGCGCATGATTTGGTATTAAATCAAATTCCGTGCCAGTTTTTTGGCAACGTTAACCGTGAACGATCGGCAATCGGCATTATGTGATTTGACGCGCCCGCAGGGCGCAACCGCCAGCGCCCCGTAGGGGCGCTTGACATTCGCCGGGGGTAAACGCAGTGCAACCCCCGGCACCATATCATCGCCCGCGTATCGCAGATAGCGGGCGAGCAAGCCGTATTGCCGCGCAGCGGCAATAGGCGCGCGCCATAATTCGACAAAAACGACAACTGTGATACATAGCGAGCGGGGCCGAAGATGCGGCCTCGTCAAACCGTGACAGCAACAGGGGATGCGCTATGGGCAAGCTATTTGAGGCACTATCGAAGCTGAGTGTGGAATCGATTACCACGTTTTTGCTGCATCTGATGGGTGTGATTGTACTGTTTATCATCGGGCTGTTTCTGGCGAAAGTCGTGCGCAACCTGATTGTGCGGGCGACGGCCGGAGCAAAGGTCGAGAACACGATATCCGTTTTTGTGTCTCGGCTGGTGTATTGGGGAATTGTCGTCGTTTTTGGCATCGCGTGTCTGAGCATTTTCGGGGTTGAAACGGCGAGTATCGCGGCGGTGCTGGGCGCGGGAGGACTGGCGATAGGACTGGCGTTTCAGGGATGTCTGTCGAATTTTGCGTCGGGATTTATGCTGGTGATTTTCCGTCCGTTCAAGATTGGGGACCGCATTGTGGTCGATGGCACGATTGGCAAAGTGATCGACATCAACTTTTTTGAAACCATTGTAAATACAGGCGATATGCGGCGCATCATCATCCCGAACTCGAAGATTTACGGCACGACGATACAGAATATTACGGCGAATCCGACGCGGCGAGTGGATGTGCAGGTGGGGGTGTCGTACGACGCGGACATCGAGGAAACCCGCAGTGTTCTTGAAGATGCGTGTTTGGTGGAAGGGCGTCTGGAGAGCGAGAATACGGCCGTGATCATGAAGTCACTGGATGATTTTGCGGTGAAATGGGAGTGCCGTGTATGGTGCAATCCGGACGATTATTATACGATTCAGGAGCGGCTGGTGGTGCGCATCAAGAAAGCGCTGGATGCGGCCGGGATAGAGATACCGTTTCCGCAGATGGTCGTTCACAGTGAATCGAAGCGCCGGGCGAGCGAAGCCGTGTGCCAACACAAAGAAACTTGACTGGACTATTGATTTTGTGGTAAAAATCGGGGTTCAGTAGTGCGGTTTGTGCCGATTGGCGCAAAGTGCATGTGAGACGCCAGAACAGGCCCAGAACAGATAAGGTTTCAAAGATGAAAAAGGTTCTCGTTGTAGATGACAGCAAAACAATCCGGACACTATGCGAAATGATTTACAAGGGTCTGGAAGACACCATATTAACAGCTGATTCTGCAGCAGCAGCACGTCAGGTAATTCAGAACGAATCGCCGGATGTGGTCTTTGTGGATTACACTCTGCCCGACGAGGATGCATATGAATTTGTGTCGTCCATCAAGGACAAAGTTGCTGTCGTCATGCTCAGTGGTAGTTATGCGCCATTTGACGAGGCGAAAGCCAAATCCAGCGGTGCATTGGCAATCGTCAAAAAGCCGTTCAAGACGACGGCATTTTTTGATGCAGTCGATGCAGCGGTAAAAGCATCAGCCGAAGCGCCTGCGGCACCACAGCCGACGGTCGATTCTGCGCCGGCCATCAATATTTCCAAGAGTGCGGTATCGTCACTCAGCGGCCTGCATTCGGCGACCAGTTCCAGCGGTCTGCACGCCGTGAGCGGAAACAGCGGTCTGCATGCCTCCACCGGATCGAGCGGCATTCATCCAGCAGCCGGATCGGGCAGCGGCATTCATGCAGCTGTCACCTCAAACAGCGGTCTCAAATCGGCACCTCGCCGTTTCAATTTCCCCGGCGTGAGCCAGGATTCACAGCCTCGTCTGGCTTCTCCGGCAGATTTGGCTTCTGCAGCTCCCGCACCGGCCGAGCACGAAACCCCCAAAACGCCTGTGCCCTCGATTTCTCCTGCACTTCAGCCAGAAGCTGCGGCTGCAAGCATCGATCCGGCTCTGCTCAGAGCCGAAGTCATCGCTGCCGTCAAGAGCATGCTGCCTGCCATCGTCAACAGCTACCTCAAAAAACTCATTCAGGCCGAGGTTAAACCTCAGCTCCAGAACTGGGTTGATACACGCGTCGAAGCACTCGTTAAGAAAATGCAGCAGTAATCCTGCTGTTCATTCGACAGAGATCAAAAGCGTCCGCACTGCGGACGCTTTTTTTTTGCTATGTACGGCGACTGCGTTGGTTTTATCAGTTTTGGGCAGTTAGGTATTGTGTCCGGGCGAGTTTGCGGCCCCCCGGTTACACGTTTGGCTATGTCATGATGCTTTGATTCGCATCTCTTTCCACTTGCCCGTTCTGAAGCGCAGATAATAGCAAGTGCCCATCACCGCAATGGCAACAGCTCCAGCAATCCAGGCGCCATACACGCCCCACATGCGTCCAAGCCAAAAGACGAGCGGAATCATCACCAGCCATATCGAGATGATCTGGATGACCATTGGGAAACGGGTATCTCCTGCGCCGCGCAATGCGCCGGCAGTCGTCGCCCCCATCGCGTCAAAGACCTGATAAACAGCCCCAATGAAGAACAAATTCGCCGTGATTTCGATAACCTCAGCATCGGAGGAGAAAACCGAAGCCAGCGGATACCGGAAAACGAAGAATATCAACCCGAGCGACACGAGACAGCCGATCGCCATAAACATGCTGTAATATGCGGTTTTCTCGGCAGAATGCGTATTTTGGGCGCCGACATACTGGCCCACCAGCGTCGTCGCTGCGATAGAAATCGCCAATCCCGGCATGAATGCGATATTCATGAAAACCTGGATAATGGCGTTTGCGGCGGCTTCCTCTTTCGAAAGGCGGCCAATATATGCGCCAAAGACGAGCCATCCATAATGCTCAAGCGCCCAGCTCAGGCCCACCGGAAGACTCACTTTGATAAACGCACAATACGTCGGCACCATCGGTCTGGTGATTCGGCGAGTGAGACAAAGCGCATGATTCTTGCGTCCGAAGACAACGAACGCATACATGAACAGTTCGAAGCCCTGCGCGATGATCGTACCGATGGCTGCACCGGACACGCCAAATGCCGGTATTATCCCCAGACCAAATGTAAACACATAGGTAAGCGGTATGTTTATCGATACCGTCACAGCCGACACAATTGCCGGGGTCTTCATGTCGCCAAGACCACGCAGATACGAAAGCAATGCATACGACACAAAGAGATAGGGAGCAGCCATGAGCCGAATGCGAACATAATCGTAGGTCTCGTGGATAAACGCAGGGTTGATGCCGATAAACTCGAGCAAATCCCAAAGCGGCACCAGCAGCAGCAGTGAAATTAGACCTGCCGCAAATGCCAGAAAAATCGTATGCCACAGGATATCGCCGCAGGCTTTGTATTTTTTGGCCCCATAATATTGCGAGACGAATGTCGTGAGCCCCGAAATCAGGCCAAAGCACAGCGAAAAAATGCTGAAAATAGAGGGGCCTCCGAGACCGACCGCAGCCTGGGCATTCGGCCCAATCCAACCCATAAAATAGGTATCGACCAGCCCGAGCAGCGACATCGAAAGCATCGATAATATGATTGGCAACGCCATTCGGAATACTTCGCCAACACTGGCCTGACGTGTTGAGAGATCCGGGCGTTCAGAAACTGACATAGCTGACCCCATGCGTGTGGTTCGCCTGTAACCCCATAGTCTACAGGTGAGCCGCCATATCTAGCCGATTATTGGATAGTGTCAATATGATTCGGAACACTGTTGTGGCCGTTGGCAAAAGTGATATGGTATTCTTCCAGCTTTTGATATGGATATCATCAGCTTAGACTCAGACTCCAGGCGATGGAAAACGAACACAGCGAATCTGGTAAAAAATGAAAGCAGGATGGACAGCGATTTGTATTGGAATCGCGGGCATATTGGGCAGTATCGCAATAACATCATCGATTCTGCCGTACCATGTATGTGCGGCGATGTTGTGTTATGCCGGATTTTTGGCATGTGTGATCTGCAATATCGGCATTTGCGCGGGCAAGCGCTGGCCGATGGATCTATCGATCGTTTTTTGCGATGTGGGGCTGCTGTTTGCGCTGGCAACGATGGGAACCGGCGCATGGTGGGGCTATCATGCATGGGGCTCGGCATGGGTATGGGAACCGCGGATCACCGGTATGCTGCTGATGACGCTGATTTTCTTATCGTGGCGGATATCCTGCAGGATTTTGGGTGACAATCTGGCTGGCAATCGCAAATTCACCGCAACATTGCTGGTGCTCGGACTGCCAGCGATGTTTTTTACGCATGTGGCTGTCCGGTTTTTTGGCGGCATTCATCCGGCAGCGATTGCAGATTCGGGTGGCAGCCACACGCTGTGGTACAGCTTTGTGCTCACCGGAATATCGGAACTGCTAATCGGCATTGGTGCCGGGATGATCGAACGATACCACTTGAGAAAGACTGCATTGCATAAGTAAATGCGGGAGCCTTCGGGGCGTGTCGGATGGTTTGATAATCTTTATTTTTTCACATCCGGGCAATCGAGGTACTGGCGCAGATAGTTCTGCAGATTGAGCCGAGCGTAGTGGAGGCGGCTCATCACGGTACCGATTTGAATATCGAGGATGCTGGCGATTTCTTCGTAAGACAATCCGTCGACTTCGCGCAGCGTAATGATGGTGCGCTGTTTTTCGGACAGCTCGGCCATAGCGCTTGAAATTTTGTCGCGCAATTCGGATCGCTCACATGCCATTTCGGGATTGATATCGAGGGAGGGTTTGAGTTCGACTTCGTTCTGAGCGAAATTTTTCTGATAATCGCCGTCGAACTCGACCTCTTTGGCAATTTTTTTACGTCTGTATTTATCGACCGCCAGATTATATGCGATGCGATGCGCCCAGGTAAAGAAGCGGGTATTGGGCTGGAATTTATCTATATTTTTGTAGATGCGGACGAACACTTCCTGGGTGATTTCGAGCGCATCCTGTCTATCGTGGACAACCCCATAAACGACTCCGATGACGCGATCTTTATAGCGCCAATAGAGCTGCTCGAAGGCACTTCGGTCTCCGGCCTGAATTTTGATGACGAGTTGCTCGTCACTGAGATTGTCCATGAATCAGCTATCGCAAGAGATTAGTAGGAAACGGGGAGTTTAACTTTTTTGGTCATACCGCCGAACTGTCGGAATTTAATGGAAGAGAGGGCAGAGATGAGACAGTCGTTGAGTTCGCCGCTGGCAGTGGTGGAGAAATTACGAACAACGCCGGACTGCTGAATCGTAAAGCTGATGGTCACATTCATGTGGCGACCGCCGGCATAATTGACGAAACATTCGTTGTACTTTCGGTAAATGCGAGGATTCATGCACTGTTCCTCGATTTCCCAATCCTGCAGTGGCTCGAGTTCCTCGCCATCTTCGCCGGTGAACACGATGGTATCGATTTCTTCTCCCAGCAAACCGCCGCCGGCACCTTTTGCGCCTTTTGGCCGTCTCATACCGGCGTATTTCTTTCGGTGCTCGGCTTCCCACTTGGCGTATGCCGCTTCGCGCTCAGCCTCGGTGGCTTTTGGATCGAACAAAGCCTTGGCCTGAGAATCGTCGACATTAAGCGACATTTCCTCGACTTTCGGGACTTCGAAACGTTTTTCGAAAGGCTTGAAAGCGCCGATAAAATCGAGAGCTTGTGGGGCCGGTTTGAGCGCGAGGATGATGACGGGGATGAGCAAAACAGCGGCCACCGCACCAACGATGACGAGGGCAGCCGAGAACCCGCCGGCCTTGATTCGTTTTTCTTTTCGCTTTTGTTCGGCGAGCCGTTGAGCCCGATTTTTTTCGCGCAGAGGAAGGTATTCGATAACCTCTTTTTCAAATTCGGGAATCGAACCGAGATTCTGTCTGGCTTTTGTGGAGGTATTGAAGACGCTCGTCGATTCGGTGATGACCTCATCATAGAATTTTTGAATGAGCGCATCGTGATCGAAAGGCCCATAATCCATGCCGTCTTTCTGGAAGATCCAGACCTCTGGCTTGATGTTGCGGGACGGTGTTTTTTCGGAATCTGTATCGAAGAGATCGGGTTTTCGCGCCATCGAGGGATCGATAACCGGCATATCGGCGCTCAAAGAAAGCGCACGCAAATCGTTCACGCCCACGACGATGGAGGACAAATCGGCGTCGCCCGGTGCATCAATCGCGCGCTTGAGTGTATCCTTAAACGCCTGCGCGGTTTTAAACCGCTCGCCAATCTCGGTTTGAATGGCCTGGAAGAGCAATTCTTTGACACTGGTCGTCACACCGGGGATGCTGGCAACAAAGGTCTCGTTTGAACCGGTATAGTCGCTGAGCGACGTGGTGCTGAGCAATTCTGCGAACAGCAGACCGAGGGAATAGACATCCGAAGGCGGTTTGGCCTGGAAGCGTGCAGCCTTGACCTCGGGTGCAGTAAACGGCCCGCCGAAATAAGTGTTTCGCTGTGCATCCGGCAGATATTTTTCGGCGATTGCAGCACATGCATAATTGGCAATACGAATGCGGCCCTGCTTGGTTACAAAGATGGTATGCGGGTTAATGCATCCGTAAGCATAGCCGGCCTGATGCACGAGATCGAGACCGATGCAGAGGTTGGCCAAAAAGCTGTAGGCGGCTTTGAGACCGAGAATCTGACCGCGTTCGCGGCGCGATGCAAGGTGAGATTCGAGCGTTTCGCCGTCGATGTATTCCATCACGACATAGCCCGAGTTATTCTCGACGACGAAATCCTTGAGCGACGAAATGCTGCGGTGCTCTATTCTGCGCAGCGGCGCGATAAAGTTGTTGATTTCGTTGGCTTTGGCATCATCGCAAGGAAAACTGAGCTGCTTGACGAGGAAGTTTTCATGCGTTCTTGGGCTTTGCACAAGGCACGTCAGACCGAGCTCGCTTCGGCTCATAACCGCCTTAACTTCGTAACGCTCAGCGATGATATCGCCCACACTAATATTCTGAATCAAATCGCTCATCTGGCACCTTGTATCATCAGATCGGCAGATTGATAGCCCACCGGCCGCTTTCCTTCTTTAGCTGGACGCGCAGGGTCTTGTCGTTATGCAGCACAATGTCTACATCTGCCAAATCGTTGTTTTGAGAAGCCAATACCAACTTTTTGTATTCCCGGGTTGACGACAGCACATGTCCAGTGCGGAACATATCGACGCCCGCCCGCGAATTGCCATGTTCGGGGAGATCGTTGAACTGAGCAGCCTTTTGTTCGAGTTTATTTCGCGTATCACCCGACAGAAATGCCCAAACAGCTTCATTATCCTGCATTTCAACAGCGTACAGATACTCGCGAACCACATCACAAGGATCGTCGCGGTAAGCCGGTTCTGATCCGCAACCAACACACAACAGACATGCGCAGACGATCAACGCCGCGCCGCATATCTGCAGCAGTTTTTTGTTAAAAAGGCGAGCTGAATTCTTCATATACGACTTCCACCAGACAGTGTTCCTGCACCCCAAGGTACCCAAACACTGCCAGTTGGATAATGTCACGACAGCATGCAATCGTCAAATGAAACGCGCGTAAAATTAGGTTTTGTGGAATTATTCAGCCGATAGCCGCATGCAGCGTTTAGCGGTTACGGATGATTGTCTTCCAGCGGCATACGGCACACGGCATTCGGCATTCAGCGGTGCGACGCATCCCCCAAATGATTGCCGATTGCCGATTCCCGATTGCCGGCAAAACTGCATGCTGGCCGTTCAGAGCCTGTTATTTTCCGCAGACCAGTTTACGCAGGCCATCTTTGAAAAGGACTTCGGCCTTTGTCGAATCGATCATCTCGATGACAATGCCGTTGCCGAATTTGGCATGCTTGATCACATCCCCATCCGCCAGCTTGAGGCGAATGGAATAAGCCGTAGGCTCGATGCCATCTGTCAGTCGCTTCCACGCAGCTTCCATCGCTTCGGGAGAAGCTTTATCCTCGCTCGAAAGCAAACTGCGGGCTGCGGTCGGTGCCGGCGCATCTACCTCACGCCGGTGCTCGTGATTGCATGCTGCACACGCTATCTTGTCGTTTCCGATGACGGCATGCGGCTTGATCTCACGGCATACCGGGCACCATTCCTCGATAAGATCGGCTTCGATTTCGCTTTCCAGAACCGGATTGTCAAAAGAATCATCATCCAGTTCGTCAAATTCACGATCTTCGTCGTCTCTTGAGTCCATCATGTATTTCTTCCTTAAAAAAATCGATGTGCAAAACCAGGGGCATTGTCCCGTGCGCGCGCCTTTAAACACATGACTATCGTATCGTCAATCGATATTTGCATGCAAGGTGACAACAGACACCCCCGATCTCGATCAAATCAGGTTTTTTTGCGGGATTTTTTGCGAGGCTTCGCCGCTCTCTCGGCGATATTCTTATCCTCTGGATTCAGACTCTGGGCGACTTCTGCCAAATCGGGCGTCATGTTTTCGAACGTCACACTGTTCCCTTCGATGAAAATGCGCGTACCTTCGGGAAACGTGGTAAACAGATCGTCGTCGAACATACGGTCGTTGCCAAACCGCATGTCTCCGTCAATCGATAATAAGTCCTGCTGCGGCGCATCCTGTGACGCATTATTGTCACTCGCGCTTTTTTCTTCTGTTGCTTTTGAATTTTCTGACATCTTGCTTAAAAATCCTATAACAGAGAAACAAACCCCCGGGTGGGGCGTTTTTGAATTGTACTCGATTTTCGAGTTTTACGAAATTAAATTCGACAAATAACCTAAATTTGACCTATGTAACTGAATTTTTTGCACAAATTACCCGGATCTTCTTAAAATCACCCTTGCAGATGCTCTTTAACAACGACGTTTGGCAACAACCATTCAAAACGTCTTTCACAAAAACACCGCATGCCCATTTGGAGTCACCCAATGAACATAAACAAAACCGTTGCACTTGCCGGACAATTCGATCAAATGCTCGCCTCGTTTATCGCGTGGAACAACCGCAAAGGCGACCCAAACATTCGGTTCCTGGGACTGAATGACGTATCGTGCGCAGGTATTCCCAATATCCTGTGGCGGCGCGGATCGCTGATAAGTGCTCGCGATACGGCTTCGATGCTTGGGGATATCGACACCCTGCTCTATTTTTGTTTGACGCCGCCGCCGCCGGTCCATACGTCCCAGGGGTATGCGCTTGATGTCGCGCTCGTCGCTGCAGCCAATTTCGCGCAGAACATCGCAAAGCACCCCAAATGCCGTGTCGTTCTGGTCACGCGTTATTTTCCCGACGACTATCAGAAACTGAGCAGATACTATGCCTTCTGGCGCCAAATCATCCGCGTGTTCAAATCGTATTGCAGCAATCTCACCATCATCCAGACGATGCCGGTGATCAGCGACAAAGACGATATCATGCTGGGAATGCTTGAGCTCGGCCATTTGCCCACAAAAAGCCCGGATTCCGAAGACACCGACTGGCTCAATCTGACAAGTCCGGTACCCGAAACGCAGCTGTTCGAAAGCATTCTCGAAGCCATTTCGGGAGACACGAATTCGTCGAAAACACTGTCGGGCGACGTGGTGATGTCGTATGCCGATGTGAAAGAGCTGATATCGAAATCGCGCAGGAAACTGCATACGCTGAGAGCCCTGAAATGTTCGGTCGAACCCGAATCGCGTTCACGCGCCCGTCTTTTGAGTGAAACACTGCGCTTCCACACAACGCAGACGATGGGTGAGGAAGACCGAAACGACCGCAGAATACGGGAGGATATTGCAGATATCTTTGAGCGGGACATTTCGGGAACGGCGCTGCTTTTAAAACCAGAAGCGGGCGAAAAAGTGCGCACCGGCGGATATGCCCAGCGTGTGATATCCGGGCCGAAACGCAGCGTATCGGAAATCGCAGATTTGTTGATGCAATGGCTGCCGCGTTATTTTCAACGGATGGTTCAGGTCGACGAAATCGCCAGCAGCCGTCTGCTGTGCCGTATGGCCCGCATTCCGCTGCTGGAACTCGAAAAGCGAGAAGAATCTGCAAACCGGTGCAGGCTGTTGATGCGAAATCCCTGGGCACATACCGTGCAGTCCAAAGCGAGTTTGCTCGTGACGACGACCGAAGAATGCGATAATCCCGGAGAATTGCTGGTGATTATCGAAGACACCCCCGATTCGAAACTGCTCACCATGACGGTAAGAGGCCTGCTGCACTCGTTTGCAAAGTATTTGAAAGAATATGGGTGCGGTGAAGCGATTCCGGGAAAGCCGGGAATCGGATAAAAAATCCGGGGCCGTATTGTGCGCAAGCACAATAGGCACCGGCGCAACGCGTATCGGCCCCAGCGGGGACGATAGCGTGCGAAACAAAAATATCGTGCGAAATAAAATAAAAAACATAAATTACGATGAATTTTACATTTTATTCACGCAATCCCCTTCATAAATAAAATATAACTTTCATGTATAGGAATAAAAAATAATGTGGTATTGTTGCCTACATGAAGGACGTATATGCGTCTTTTTGTCCGATTGTACGCAAGGTATCTATGTTACAGTTGCAGGTAATATACGGCAGAGATGCGGGCAAATGCCTGAGTTTTCAGCAGAGTGCCGTAAATATCGGGACCGACCCGGGGAATGATTTTCGGCTGACGGACAGCGAAGTCAGTGAATATCATGGCCGGTTCACGTGTAACCATGATGCGGGACATTATGCGTATTGTGATTTGCAGAGTCTGCATGGATCGCGGGTGCAGTCGTCGACGATAGACGTATTGCTTTACAGCCGCCAGATGCCGCAATCGATAGCATTGGCGGGGGATACGACGCTGTCTGTGGGGCAGACGGTGATTCGTTGTCAGAATGTGCCGGGCAAAAGCAATTCTGGGCAGAACGTGTCGATGAGTCGAAAGACGGCGATATCGATTCACTCGCTTGCACCGTCGAAAAACGTGAAATTGCTGGGATTTTTGCTCGACATGTCAACGCACCTGATGGCGCGAACGAATCACCAGGGCGTGATGGCGCATGTGGCGAAGTCCATTTTGCAGCAGCTCCCCAAAGCATCGCATGTGGCGTTCTGGCAGATCGATTCGGTGCGGGACAGTTTTTCGTGTGTTTACGAGCGAGCGCGTAACAACGGCATCGTGCCGCATCTGTTGTCAAAAGACGAGTTTTTGAGTGCACTGAACGGTCACAACGTCGAGCTGTATGTCTCGGAAAACGAGGATCATCAGGCGATTGTGGCGCCGCTGGTCACATCCAGCCGCGAGATCGGTGTCTTTGTGGTCGACAGCGATTCAGCCGAACGCATCACATCCGGCGAGCTGGATGCGATGGCGCGTCTGGCGCACATGGTGGCGTATGCATTTGAGCGAACGGTATACAATGCCGATTTGAGCAGCGTTTTTGAAGGTTTTATCCGTGCGATGATCGCGGTGATGGATGCGCGTGATCCGGCGACGGCGGGTCATTCCATGCGCGTGTCGCAATATACGATGTATCTGGCGCAGGCCATTCAGTCGGATCAGTCGCCGGCATTTCGCAATGTCTCTTTTTCGCACAATCATATCGACGAACTGCGGTTTGCATCGCTGCTGCACGACATCGGAAAAGTCGTGCTGCGACGCGAGATTTTGCTCAAATCAGCCAAGCTGAGGTCGAGCGAACTCAAGCATCTGCTGGAGCGCATCGATTTATTTTCGGCGTGGTTTGCGACCCAGAGCACCGAAACACTTGGCGAAAGCTATCGTTCGCCGCAGCAGTTCGAGCATTACCGCGAGATCGTCACGCGCGTGGTTCAGGCAGATGTTCATCCATCAAACGAAGATCTGAGATACCTGAATGAAATGCGCAAGACGACGGTTTCGTCATTTCCGGGGCTGCCGCTTTTAACCGCCGAAGAGCTCGAGTGTCTGTGCATTCCATTTGGTACGCTCAACGCCGATGAACGGCACGAAATCCAAAAGCATGCGCTGATTTCATGGCAGTATCTGTCGCAGATTGCCTGGCCGCAGCGCTGGGCCAATGTGCCGCTGTTTGTGCTGCAGCACCACGAAAAGCTCAACGGCACCGGCTATCCGTATGGCATTAAGGGCGACCAGATTCTGCTGCAGAGCCGGATGATTAGCGTGTGCGATATATTTGATGCGCTCACCGGAGGCGACCGTTCGTACAAAACCCGCCATGCATTTGGCGATGCCGCAATTATTCTGAGGAAAGAAGCTGACTATGGCGCACTCGATCCGGATATCGTCGATATCTTTATCCGCAAAGTGATTCCTCAGATTGTCGACCCGGAAGCACACACCAATGGCGATGGTGAATAAAAAACCACTCAAGATTGTGGCTGCCGTTCTTTTCGGGCTGGCGGCTGCGGTTTTCATCATTCACACCATCATACTCAGCCAGCGCAGCGACGGTGAAACGGTGTTCTGGCAGGGCGAAACCGCAGTGATTGCCGGGAACCAGGGTGAAGTGCACACCTTGTTTTTGTGCTATCCCGACGACGGCAGTCCGGATACGGCCGATGCCCCGCAGACCCTCGACGTGATTGCCTCGCAAAGCGCCGGGATTTCTGTCGATTTCTCCACTGCGCCCATCGAAGTGATGTCGGTTCAGATGGCTCCCCCGCGAGTGATCGATCTGCCGCAGGATTTATGCGACGCGCACCATCTGGGCAGCAAACCCAGATGCAACGTCTCGGAATCTTTTATCACCGAAGGCGAAACGCTGCTGCTGAATACGCCGGAGAATACCTTTGTCATTGATGCTCACGACGCATCCCTGCCTTCGCGCAGCGATCTGTTCCTGATTGGCTTTTTTCTGCTGCTGATTTGGAATGGTATCATGCTGGCCTGTAAAACCGGTCTGTTCATGCCCAAATCCAGATGCAAACCGGATCCGGTGCATTCGATTGCCGCTTTTTTTGGGGCGATTGTACTGACCTATCTGATAACCAGATACCTGATGCCGCCGCCGCCGCCAGACCGTGAGATTCTGCCGGGATACGGTGAATTGTTCGTCACACTGGGCGGCAATTTCATTTCATTTTTGGGCATTTCGGTATTCTTTTGGTGGCTGTGGCAAAAGTGCAATCATTCATCTGCACAGATGAACGCTGAAGCTGTTGCCGATATGCCGCAAGCACAGAGCGTGAGCGACAACGGCGATATCGTGGATTCGCCGGCAGCGACGCCGGATTCGGACGGTTCACCGGCCGAACCGGACAAAGCAAATGCTGCAGCAGATTCCGGACTGCGCAAAGATTCTATTGCACTGCCATTCTGGTCTGCGATTGGATTGGCTGTTCTTGCAGTGCTGAGCGTTGCATTTGCCCCGGACCCTGGTATCGCCATGTCGGAGCTCGCTTCGCAGCTCACGTCGACCGGATATCTCACGGCCTATTTTGCGCTTCTGGCCGGTGTGTGTGAAGAATGCCTGTTCCGGGGCGTCATCCAGACCAGTCTGATGCCCGGTCCCAATGCCCGGCACCCCATGCTTCAGAATGTTATCGCCATTGGGATCACGACCATTCTGTTCGTATTCATGCATGTCCCGCAATCGATGGATCATCTGTGGGCGCTCATCCCAATCGCGATGGTATCGATACTTTCGGGGATTCTGCGCGTGCGTTCCGGGGCGCTGTATCAGTCGATTTTGCTGCATATCACTTATAATGCCGTATTGCTGCTGCCATCGATTCTCTCTTCGGTATTGTTATAGTGAGACTATAGATTTCCTGCAGTTTTTTGGGACGGCCTGCGGCCGTGAGCACATTTTTTCGCGGCTACGCGCCGCAGGCGGCAAAAATCATCCACTCCCCTTGAAATCCGAATATCAATTCACTAAATCACCCAAAGCCTCGTTGATGAATGAGGATATAGGAGGATGAAATGAAACGTTTTAAATATTTGATGTTAAGTGCAATGATGTTAGCCGGATGCGGCAATGAAAGCGTCGACGGACATTCACAGCATGTGCGCAGTTACGGCGATGCAAGCATATTCAAAACTCATCAGCAGGGTCTGATGCAGGCAAACAGCTGCGAAGACTACCGCGAATATCTGCTGGATTCGGCTGCTGCCGATATCGCCATCGACTATTTTAATGGTTACCGCTACTACGATTTGGAAGAAGCAGTTCCGGCAGCCGATCCATCCTACAACGGCAGCAGCTCGGGCAGCAGCGAATCGGCCGGAGAATTCACGACGACCAATATTCAGGAAGCCGGTGTCGACGAACCCGATATCGTCAAAAATGACGACAAATCGATGTATGTATTAAAGGGGCACACCGTCAGAATTCTCAAAGCCTGGCCGGCCGACCAGGTCTCCCAGATCGGCGAAATCGATCTCGGCAATGACTACGGTCAGGTCATGTTCCTCAAAGACGACAAGCTCGTCGTAATTTCACAGCATTACGGCATCTGGAACGACAGCAATTCATTCAGCGGCACGCGCGTCGGCATTTATGATGTCGCCGATCCGTCATCGCCAAAACTGCTGCACACACACAGCATCGAGGGCTACTACAGCAACGCGCGCCTCATCAACGGCAAAATCTATCTCGTGCTCAACAACTGGATTTCGGCCTACGACTGGAATGATTACGATGCAATCACCAAAGATCTGCCCGAATACGACTGGGAAGCTCTCTACAAACTCGATGAAGCCGAACGCCAGAAACTCATCGAAAAATACACGCCCGTTATCCGCGCACGCCTCGCAGAAAAATCACCTTCCATCGATTCTCTGCGCTTCCCCAAATATTACAACGGCGAAACCACGCGAAACGCCGTCTCGTGCAACGATCTCTACATTCCCAAAATGGCTGGCCGCGAAAACGGCATCCTCATGGTGGCCGAGCTTTCGGGCGATACATTCGAAAACTACGCATCCAGCGCAGTCGCCGACGGCGGATGGACGGTCTACGCCTCGTCAAACAACGTCTACATCGTTTCATCAAGCAGCAACTGGTTCTGGTATTGCTGGGAAGGCGACGAATGCCGCAACTATTCGCAAATCCACCGCTTCGATCTCCAAAACGGCCTGCATTATGCGGGCACCGGCGAAGTGGACGGCTACGTCAGCGATTCCTATTGGATGAGCGAATACGACGGCCATCTGCGCGTTGCCTCCGATCACCTCACCGCCGGCTGGTGGAACTCCAATGACGGCTCCTCGCTGTCGGTGCTCGACATCCGCACGATGCAAAAAGTCGGCAGCGTCAGCGGCATCGCCAAGGGCGAGCAAATCTATGCCGCCCGCATGTTCGGTCCCAAAGGCTACATGGTCACGTTCCGCAACACCGACCCGCTGTTCACCCTCGACCTCAGCGACCCCAAATCGCCGCAAATTAAAGGCGAGCTCAAGATCAACGGCTATTCGTCATACATCCATCCGCTCGGCGACGACGCGCTGCTCACCATCGGACGCGACGGCGACGAAGACGGCACCATCTACGGTGTTCAGCTCCAAATCTTCGATGTCTCCGACCTCTCCGCCCCCAAACCCATCGCCCAGGAAGTCATCACGCGCGATAATTACAACAATTATTCAGACTCCACCGCACTCTGGGACACACACGCATTTATGTATCATGCCGGTTCCGGGCTGCTCTCCATCCCCATCAATCTCTATCACTGGTCTGAATACAACGATTATAATTTCTCGGGCGCCATCATCTACCGCGCCACCCGCGACAACGGTTTCGAACGCATCGGCATGGTCAATCACGCCGATTTGCTCCCGCCCGACGATGGCTCCAATTACTACTATCGCTGGTGGACACAGCTCAATCGCAGCCGCTTCTATTTCGCGCAGCAGGGCAAATACGACATCGACGCCTATGTCTATACAATTTCGGATGTCGGCGTAAAAGTGAGCGACGCACTCCATCCCCGCACCACATATAGTACGGTTAAATACTAAATTTGTATAGTATGTACTTGCCTGGCCTATTGCCTGCGGCATACGGCCAGGCCGCTCGCCTATGTGCTCGCCGGCGGGTGACATTCTGTCGCCCGCTCGTCTGCGCGCATACGGCTCGCGATTCTATATTTCAACACTAACTCTGGTGCTGATTATTTGCGCGCTGAATTTCGCTGGATTTGACATTGGGATTGCGGAATCTCGCATTCGGATTCTTCTCACCTTTCGTGAGCTGGATCGCCTTGTGCGGACATGCATGTACACAAGCCAGACACAATTCACATTCGCCACTCGTAACCGCTTGTTCGACTTCGATTCTATAGTTCGAACGCGGACAAACCCGCACACAGATACCGCAACTCACGCAGCGATCGTTAATGGTAAACCACTCTTCGGCTTTGGCATGCACACCGTCGGGCAAAAAGATACCTTCTGTCCGGTTATATAATTCTTCGGCTTTCTGATGTTCTTCATCGCTCACCGGTTCGATATATTTCTTGTTTGAATCGATGTCGCTTTTGATTGATGCAAGATTCTCTTCTATCTTTTTGTCGATTTTAACCTGCTCTGCCATATCAAACCTGGGCAGCCAGTTATCGACCATCAGCAGCGTCGCGATATAATCAAACTTTAAACCAAACTCACCGGCAATGCGCTCCAATACTTCAACAGAGCCGCCTTTCTTATTGCCATAGGTCGCAACCGCAAACAAATAGCGGCATTTCAATTTGGCCTGTTTTAAAAACTTTCGCACCATATTGGGCGGCATCTGACCATATATTGGATAGACAATACCGATTTCTTCGGCTTCATATTCAAACTCGCCCATCTTCATTGCCTGGGGAATGCTGATGGGCGCATCAGACAATGATTTGGCTACATATAAACAATTGCCGGTACCGGTAAAAAACAAAACGATTCTTTTGGTTGCAAAGGCCTTTGCTTCCGGCTGTACATCCGATGAACCGTCTGACGGCACTTCTTTTTTACATCCCGTAAGCTGCGGCAATGCGCCCAAAGCTGCAGCACCGGCTACAGCGCCCATCAGTTTTATAGCCGTTCGTCTTGATATATTTTTATCGGTCATGGTCATTACTCCTGCACGTCCCTCTATTCCGGACAAAAACCAGTGGATTCATCGCATGGCGATTTACACGTTGTCTGATCGCGATCAATCGCAAACGCTACTGCGCCATCAGACCCCGGCACACAAACCGAAGTCAGGCTCATAAAGAAAGGATAATCGGGATCAAATACATTGTGGCAGCGGCTCATCACAACACCAGCCTGAGTACATGCTGCAAGCTCTTCTGAATTGCCGCGGCAGGTCGCATTCAATACGGCATAATCCTTTTGATACGCTTTTTGTACAACGGTTGTACAGCCATTATATGGCGCACAGTCATTCACAAATACGACAGGATTATAATCATCATCGCCGCATTTATACTCTTTGCCATCTTTGCAATATTCCTTGAAAGCATTCCAGTCGCACGGTGCACCTTCGGCCAAAGCCAAATCGGATTTCAGATAGCAGAATCCATTGTAACATTCTTCGGTGGCTTCGTCGCAATCACTCGGTGAGCTGCATGCGACAACCTTTGTATCGTTGCGGCAGGCATGATCAAAACACTTCTTGCCTTCATCACAAGTCGTTTCGGTAGTTTCACCATTCTTGCATGTCACAAGCGTATGAATATCTTTGCAATAATCCGAATTGCACTTTTTGCTATTTTTGATCACGCAGACACCGCCTGTACAAACGCGATTCTCGCCACAATGCTCGATATAGGGATCAAAGCCGCCTTCCCAGTTGTTATAATCCGAGCATTCAAATGCGGTGTGTACATCGATGCAATACCGCTCAGCCTTCGTACATGTTGCTTTGGCTTCTTTGTATTCCTCGTTATCCGGTTTACAGGCCGGATTTGTTTCATCACATCCACGATCACACGGGGTTTCGACGATTTTGCCCGTGCTGTCGCAGGAAATCTGCAGATCATCGCTGCAGCCAGCCACACACAGTTTGCAATCATCCGTCGAATCATCACAGCCATTCACACATGGGGTTTCGACGATTTTACCCGCACTGTCGCAGGTAATCTGCTTGCCGTCGCGGCAGCCAGCGACACACAGTTTGCAGGCATCCGTCGAATCATCACAGCCATTCACGCACGGCGTTTCGACGATTTTACCCGCGCTGTCGCAGGTAATCTGCTTGCCGTCGCTGCATCCGGGCACACACGTTTTGCACGATTTGTTATTGGCATCACACCCGTTCACGCACGGGGTTTCGACGATTCTATTTGAGTTGTCGCAGGAAATTTGCACGTTATTACTGCATGAAGCGACACAAACTTTGCACGATATGCCGTCAGCATCACAGCCATTTACACAATCCATCTCACTGAGATTGCCATCGGCATCACACATCACAGCCACATCGTTGCTGCATGACGCTTCGCACGGCGGTACCAGTGTTCTTCTGGTTATTTTCACGCTCTCGTTAGCCAAATTACAAGCTGTCATCCATCCAGAAACCGCAAGCAATAGACCTATAAACAAACACTTTTTCATATCCAGCCTCTTATGATTCCAAATCAAATGCACATATTCCCACAATATGTGCGTTTAAATACTACATGTAGATTAATGGAAATTCAATCTAAAACCGAGTGTTACCAGAGGCTGCAGCATTTAGCTTTGGTATAGATCTGCCGCAAAGCCTCGCCAGAGCTCAAATCAAAAGCCCCCGGCTGAGCAATCGCAACCGGGGGCCAGAGAGGCTTAATCTCTTCGTCTGCGGCGATACAAAATCAAACCGCCCAAAACGATCAAACCGGCCAAAGGCACAGGCGATGATGCATTTCGAGCAACCGAGCAGCCGCAATCCGTATCGATGTGAATCGTTCCATCCTGATTTGCAGGATTATCGGGATTGCCATGATAGGCGCAGACGTCATCTTCATCGATATCGCCATCACAGTCGTTATCGCGGCCATCGCAGATTTCTACCGATGCGACACAGCAATCAAGTCCTTCGTCGATATCGCCATCGCAGTCGTTATCGCGGCCATCGCAGATTTCTTCACTCGGCACGCACTCACCGCCGCAGATGTCATCTTCGTCGATATCGCCATCGCAGTCGTTATCGCGGCCATCGCAGATTTCTTCACCCGGCACGCACTCACCGCCGCAGACGTCATCTTCGTCGATATCGCCATCGCAGTCATTATCCTGGCCATCGCAGATTTCTTTGGATGGTATACAGCAATCCAGACCTTCGTCGATATCGCCATCGCAGTCGTTATCCTGGCCATCGCAGATTTCTTCAGACGGAACGCAGCAAACGTTGTCCTCATCGATCCTGCCGTTGCAGTTGTTATCGATCTGGTCACAAACTTCGGGCAGACGCGAGCATGGTTTTACCAAAGGTCCACCAATGCGTATCGTGCTATAGTACTGTTCATCGCCCCATCCGGTGGAATTGAGATACGGCGGCCCGGCGATCACATCGAATCCGGATCCATTGTATGCATAGCACTTCACGCCGTCTGCGTTGCGGCCGCAGACATCCATTTTGCCGTCACCATTCACATCGCCCATGCGAATGGTGCGATACTGATTGGGATTTGTCCAGCCGTTTTCGTTTTTGAAATCTTCGATATTGACGACATCAAAGCCGCTGTCTTTGAGCATATAGCAAGCCAGATTGGCGTTGCCGCGAACGCAGAAATCATCCCTGCCGTCGCCATTGATATCGCCGGTGCGCAGCGTTGAATAATTATCGTGATCATTCCAGCCGTGCACGTTTGCGATACCGGGCCCCCGATAAGGTTCGCCCATGCTTGTTTTTTGAGATGGATAGCAGACAATGCCGTCTGCATCGCGGGCGCAGACGTCGGCGAGGTGATCACCGTTGTAATCAGCGATGCGAATGGATTGATAATAGACAGGGTTTGTCCAGCCTGCACCATCCGTCCATGGTGCGGCCACGAAATCGGGAGCGAAACTGGTCCCTTCCGACAGCCAGCATCTCATGCCGGCACCACCGCGGCCGCAGATATCCACCTTACCGTCGCCATTGATATCACCGGTTCGAATCGTCGAATAATACTGCGGGCGTCCCCAGCCCAGCGAATCGGCCATATCACCAAGGGCGATGGGTGATCCCCAGCCATTGCCAACCGCCGGATAGCATTTAAATCCATCGATAAAACGCGCGCACATATCATCGCGGCCATCGCCGTTGATATCTGCAAATCGAATGGTAGAATAGTATTTCACATCATTGTATCCATCGGCATCTGCCATGGGGACGCTTTCGGACGCTTCACCAAAGCCATCACCAGTCGAAACCCAGCATTTCACGCCGTTATCGTCTCTTGCACAGATATCTGCGAGCCCGTCGCCATTGTAATCTGCAAAACGAATGGTTGCATAGTTGGATACATCGCTCCAGCCATTGTTGTTGCTCAGTTCCAGCACGACGCGCATATTCGTGAGATCGCCCGATTTGGAGAACGCACAGTAAATGCCGGCAGCACCGCGGGCGCATATATCCGCAATGCCGTCGCCGTCGACATCTGTATCCTGCGGATCATAAATCATCGACTGATACATGGGGTCGTCTTCGGCATTGCAAATGCCGTCTTCATTCACAAGACCGTCGCAGTCATCGTCGGTATTGTTGCAGATTTCATCCGACGGCGTACAGCCCGTATTGGCAAAGAAACCGAGGTGTGAAGCCACCGGTCGCTGATAAGTGCCGCCGGTCGGACGGTTCATCAACCCGCGGTTCGCAATCACCATGGTCGAAGATCCGCCGCCGTCGAGATTGATGCCATAATATACGCCCAGGCGCTCCATGTGCCTGCCAATGGCGGTTAACGTCATCCCAGTGCTTGCATTGTAACGCCCATCGACAACGATCATATAAAAATACCGGCCGGTTTTATCAATGCCTGCGACGGTGCGCGGATGCACATCGTAGTTTTCATAGACAACAGCTTTGCCGTCTCTTACCAAATCGTAGATACCCGAAAATGCATTATACATTTTGCTGCGGTTATCAATGCCCCAGAAGCAATGATTCTGCGCATCAAAGCCCATTGTCGGATAACTGTCGTCTTTGATATTGCTCGTATAGGGATGCCCATCACTCGAAAAGTATCCGATCGATTTGTTTGTATTGTTGATATCAAAAAACGCCGTATTGATACCGACCTGAACCCCATAATTGGAAACGAACTGCGAGGTTGTGAGCGTACCGCCGTTCAGATCGGGGGTTACAAATGCGCGGATTCCCTTGGCCTGAAGATCTACTTTCAAGATATAGAGTTTATTCGGCACGCCATTGGACAAATCGTTGTCAGATCCGGTCACATCCTCCTGCATGTATTCGATGCCCCAATAAACAGTTTCAGCGAAACAAACCGAAGCCAACAAAACGCACAGGAACAGTGAAATCAGCGATGCGATTGGGGTCATCCATTGTGTATTCGAATTATAGTTCATCTTCATACCTCATGGGGCAGCGCGCAAATGTTCAGGATTTGTATATTGCCGCAGCGTATTGCCGCAGGCAATAGCGGCGGCAGCGAGCAGCAGGGGCGGCCCTGCGGGGCCGCCCCAATGCGAGCAGAGACGTGCCGCGGCACGTCTCGATTTGGCCGTATTGCCGCAAGGCAATAGGCCAAATATACATATATATTATTCCACGGTATATTCGCCGACGACGATCTTGTCTTTGGCTTTGTCGAGGCGCAGGCTCATCGTTTCGCTCTTTTGCGTGGGGCGTCCCCAGTTGGTGTAGAACGTGACGGTGATCGTTGCAGGACCCACGAGACTCTGCTGATGCGAAGCAAAATAGTGGGTGAAAACGCTGTATTTGCCTTTGGGCGCGATTTTGTGCAGGAATTCTTCGGGGCCGTAGCCGGTGGTGACGTCGTGGCTGACGAGACTTCCGGTTCTCGATCGATTGTGCGCGAAGAAAACTTCTTCGCCGCTCGGTTCGACGACGTGCATATCGATGTCGGTATTGTCGGCATCCCAGGTCATCATGATGCGCAGGTCGGTGTCGAGATTTTGTGCGAATTTGTTGTCGAATTCGGGGATTTTGGGTGCTTCGTTCCCCCACTGCTCGCGTTTGGTCCAGGCGACGAGTTCGTTGAGTTCTTCGAGTGCGATGAGCGCGGTCCACATCGCGTCGCTGCGCTGCCAGGGCGTGAATGCGGTTTTGTGGAAGAGTTCGAGCGCTTCCTGAATGTCGGCAGCGCTGTGGTTTTGTTTGCCGCGCATCGTGAGAGTGAGCGCCAGATCGCGCCAGCTGATGGCTTCGTCGGCACGCAGTTTGGCGACTTTGCGCAGGATCATGATGGCCGTGTCGTAGTCGCCGGCTTCGCGCAGGCGCCATGCATAGATGCGCAGCATGCCCACGTCGTCGATTTTGAGTTCCGAGAGGTTCGACAGAATGCGGACGGCCAGTTTGGCTTGATTCTCGCGGAAGAAGAGACCGGCGCAATCGAGGAAGAATGCGGGGCTTTGTCCATAATTCGCACGCTGATTCAGGTATTCCTTATAGAGCGCTTCGGGCGTCTTATAGACGGCGTAAGCGTCTTTGATGGCGGTGATATAAGGCGTCTGCGGATCCCAGGCTTTGACCGTAATCGATGCGTTGGCGCTGCGCGGTGAACCACTGGAGCGCTCGGAGCTCTCATCTGCGGACTTTGCGGCTGCTTCTTCTTCTCTTGACAAAACGGCTTCAGCAGCAGCCATCATTGGCGTATCATCTGCCACCTGTTCTTCATCTGCCATCTCCGCTTCTTCTGCATATCTTTCGAATTCTGCGTCATCATCGTAGGCGGCTCTTGACCGGCCGCGACCAGCAGACTTCTTATGATTCTCCCATTTGGGAATGGGGTCGTTCCACCAGGAAACACGGGCATTCCATTCGTGAGTGAGCTGGCTCATCCACTCTAGTTCCCTGCTCACTTCTTCGGCCAGTCTCTGGGCTTCGGAGGGGCGCATATCGAGCCAGCGTGCATGCATTTCGGTGAGGGATGCGGGCGGTTCGATATCATATTGCAGCCACTGATCGAGGCGCTCAAAGACGATCATGCTCGAAACCGGGCTAACGATCGAGAACCGGCGGCCAATGGCGAGGAGTTCTTCGCGGTTGTCGTCGGCACGGGGAGAGAGTTCATCGACGCGGCGAGCGGCCCAGGCAGAGGCAATGGTTTTGCCGCTGGGAACGGCTGCAGTGTTAAAGGTAACGGGGATTTGGCGGCCATCCGAGAGCGTGATGGTTGCCTGGGATGCGATATTGTTCATGCGGCCGACGATGGTAACACGACCGGCGGCAGGCAGGCCGATACCCTGAATATTGGACAGATTTTCACCATTCACGGCCGAAACAACCGGCGGTGCTACGAGGATTTGCTTGAGGGCTTCTTCGCCGCTGAGAATGCTGAGATTGAGCGTGCGGCCGCCGCAGATGCGGCGCATGGCCGAAACATCGCGTGCTGCCCCCGAAAGCACAGCGACAGAATTCGCGCCAAATTCAGGCAGTGCATTGTTCATCGTGTCCATGCCATCGGTAAAGAAGAGCGTCGGACCATCGAATTTCTTGGCTGCAATGGCTTCGAGCGGCGAAAAATCGGTGCCGCCGTCGTAGGCCATCGTATCGAGCGTTGCGATAAGTTCTGCGCGCGAATTGAAGGTTTGTGCGGGTTCAAGCGCATTGCGGAAAACATGGAGCTCGTAGCTGGCGGTTTCGGGCAGTGCATCGATGAGTTTGCGGGCTTCGGCGATATCTGCGGCACTTCGGCTGCCCGAGGCATCCCAGATGATGCGCCATTTTGCCGGCATCGCCGGCATAGCCGGCTGCGCAACTTCCGCCGTTTTCACGCTCGCCGAGAAGAAGATATCGCCGTTGGCGACTTCGACGCCGGTGACGACATCGGGCAGATTGGGCATCGCGACGAGGACGTTTTCGCTCGGCGTGATATCGGTATCGTGAGATTCAACGCGCCATACGGCTTCGGCCGATTCGAAGCGTTTGTCACCCAGACCGCCGACGGCGGGCGCGGGCATGCCCGATGCAACCGAAATCGAGATATCGCGCTGTTTGAGCTTGGTTTTGGGCATGGGCAGTGCCAATGCCGCATCGCCATTGGGCGCAATCGTAAGCGGCGTCGTATAAACGACGCGAATCTGACGCGTGCCCTGGGCGGGGATCGGATAAATCCGCGTGCGGTAAGCGTTTCCTTTGACCTGTTCGACCAAACCGGGATCAACGCCTTTCTTGACTTCATTTTCGAAGGCAATGCGGGCTTTTTCCTTTTCGACAACGGTGCCATCGACCAGAACGCCGTTCACGTCGATTGCATAACCCGAAACCACGGCATCATCGGGCAGCGGGAACTCGAGTTCGCCTTCGAATGCCCGCATGTTGGGATTATAGACGGTGAATTCGGTCGAAACGACGGCATACATGCCGTTGACCCGCGCATCGACTTTGTAGGAGCCGATTTCGGTAGGTTTTTCATCGGCCGTGCGATCGCGGACGTTGATGACCAAAATGCGGACGTCGTTGCCGATCGCAATCGTGCCGGGATCGATGGTGCCAATCACGACAGGCGACGGATCGCCGCAGTTGCCGCCGGGACATGGCAAGACCACGGGTTCACCGCATTTTCCGGTAATTTCGTTGCATGTCTGTGTGCAGTTTTGTGCATTGCATGCCGAACAAACTCCCTGCCAGCAGATGCCTCTGTCACGCAGCAGACAATCCGCATCGGCCAGACATTCTGCGCATTTGCCCGTGGCAACATCGCATTTGCCGTTATCGCAGGCGTGGGCTGCATCGCACGCGATACACGATTTATCGCTGCAAACCGGTTTTTCGGGCGCTTTGCAATCGCTGGATACCAAACAATCGATGCAGTCGCCGGTTGCCGGATCACAGACCCCCTTCTCGCAAGTGATGATCTTGCCATCATGATGACACTTGTCCTGATTATCCGCTGCCGGAGCCGCCACAGGTGAATTCGCCGCAGGCTGTCCCAGATTCGTTGGCTGGGGCTCCACACGGTGATTACATCCCGCAACAACCGCTGCGCACGCGAATGCCAAACACAAACTGCATTTGTATACCATCTTGCCGTTCAAAGAATTTCTCATCACACCCTCCATAGGAGAAAACACCTGACGTATTTAACACATCGCTTGTATCTCGACAATGCGCACCTTTGCATTTCCCAAAGCATGTGATATTTTTTGTTCAATATCTGCGGGGGGCAATTCCCTGCAGAGCCAGCACACATCTTAGGAGTTAAAAATGTCTTCTGTATCCAGGAAATTCCAATTTATGCACTTACGGCGAAATGCTGCATATGCCCTTGCATGCGCAGCGATTCTGCTCTTTTCGGCATGCGGTGACGATACAAAATCCACACCGGCCCCCAATCCATGTGACGGCATCGACTGCGGCGGTCATGGAACATGCAGCGTCGACGCATCAAATGCCCCCAAATGTACATGTGAAGCCTCTTTCCACAATTCAAGCACCAATGCACTCATCTGCGAGGCCAACGATCCCGGCAATCCATGCAGCGGCATCGACTGCGGCGGTCACGGCACATGCAGCGTCGACGCATCAAATGCCCCCAAATGTACATGTGAAGCCTCTTTCCACAATTCGAGCACCAATGCGCTCCTCTGCGAGGCCAACGATCCAGGCGATCCATGCAGCGGCATCGACTGCAGCGGACATGGAACATGCAAAGCCGACGCAAACAATCAGCCCGTATGTGACTGCGAAAGCGGCTATATTCCTGCAGACGTCAATCAGTGCATCAGCATCGACAGCAACCGCAACCTGATGAAAGACACAGAAGAAACCAGCCCAGACCAGGGCAAGGATTGCGCTGAGCACCACAATGCCGACTGCGCAAATGCATTCTGCGACAGTTTCATCGGCTATAAATGCTCGACCCAATGCACATCCGACAGCCAGTGCATCGGCGACGAATATTTCTGCCGCGCCGATGGCCGCTGTGCCCCCCGCGTGTTCGAAACGGTGTGGCATGTCGATAATACCGGAATCGAATTGCTATTCCCATGCGGCGACAGTGCTTCTGCAAACTACACCATCGACTGGGGTGACGGAAATCAGGAAACGTTTGAAACCTGTGAAGCCGGGACAAATGCCCATGCCTACACCGAAGCTGGCGACTATCACATCAAAGTCACCGGCAAATTATCCGCATGGAAATGTACAGAGAACACCTGCACAAGCAACGAAGCAAATCCCAATGCTCTAACAGAAATCGCAAGTTTTGGCCCGGTGAATCTGGACTCAAATGGTGCTTTTCTGGATGCCAATCGACTCACAAAAGTTTCTGCGATCGATATTCCGAATCTGAGCCAGACAGAAAGCCTGAAAAGCATGTTCGCTGGTGCATCCAGGTTTAATCACTCAATCGAAAACTGGGACATTTCGCACATCACGACACTCGAAAACATGTTCGCAGAAGCTGCCGAATTCAATCAGCCGCTGGAAAAATGGGATACATCTGCCGTCACCAACATGCGGTTTATGTTTTTCAATACGCAGTCATTCAACCAGCCGCTGGAAAAATGGGATACCTCCCACGTCACAGATATGGACGGCATGTTCAGCACAACCGGCGCATTCAATCAGCCGCTGGAAAAATGGGATACATCCAGTGTGACAACGATGGAAAGCATGTTTGACAGCGCAGCAGCATTCGACCAGCCGCTGGAAAAATGGAATACCGCCAGCGTCACCAAAATGACCGGCATGTTCAGCAATACAAAGGTCTTCAATCAGCCGCTGGGCAAATGGGATACATCCAGCGTGACAACGATGGAGAACATGTTCAGCGAAGCGCAGGCATTCAACCAGACGCTGAATGGCTGGAAGACATCGGAAGTCGACAACATGGCGTATATGTTCAATGAAGCAGCAGCATTCAATCAGCCGCTCGACGAATGGGATACATCAAAACTCCAGCACGCAGAATATATGTTCAGCGATGCCGCATCGTTCAATCAGCCGCTGAATGCATGGAAAACCCCGAAACTCCGGCATATTGAGTCGATGTTTATGGGCGCGTCTGCATTTGACCAACCGCTCGATAAATGGGATGTATCCAGAGTTTCTGACTTTGAACACTATGCCGGCGCATTCGAAAATTCCGGGCTGTCCAAAGACAACTGGATAATCATGAAAACCAATAACGAAGGATGGCGAGGCATGGGCGCAGCGGCCCTTGGTCTGCCAGCCGATTACGATCATTAACAGGAGCACCGCTTTTACTTTTCTGGGGCGCTGCCCCAGACCCCGCCAAAGGGGCTTTTCCACAGTTCGCAATATCAAATCCGCTGCGTCTCTCGCGCAATGCGCTTCGACTTGCGCATTTGATTTGCTCACTGGCCTCTCGATTCGCACCGTTCACTGGACGGTGCTCATCTCAGGCCCCTTTGGAATCCACATAATTGTTTGGATACGACTATATGCATACTATCTGCTATGGCCGGCAAAGAGTGAAATGGGGCCCCTTCCCCATTTCGCTAAACTATACAGTTTTGGCTGGTCTGCGTGGTGTTGGCAATATCTGATCCAAGTATAAATGCGGTAGTCCTTCGATCATTAACAGGATCTGTTTGCACCAGATACAAACAGGGCGGCCAATGGCCGCCCTGTTTCGTTCTGCAGCAGTCTGAGAATTATTTCATACAATCCGTCCAATCCGCGTTGCAGCCATTCTTGCATTTTCGGATTTGTCCTTCTTCGGAAGCAAGATTTATCCCCGCCCCCTCAAGCGCAGTGCTGTTTGTATATTTAGCATTTCCAATCACGGTGTTTGGCTTATCGAGATCTTTTGGATAGAACACAAAAGACTCCTGGTCATAGAACTCATTTACAAAATCGACACAAACGGTTCGCTTCGTATTATTCACATTCGAATACTCATTCCACCAGGTCTTTTCGTCATCCGGCACTGCATCGAACTGACACGAGAATTTATTCACTTTGAACAGATCATCGCATGTCACATGTCTCACATAACCATACTGACAAATATTAAACTCAAAAGTATCCGTATTTGCCGATAGATAGTGTCCGGTCGCTGCGATTTCACGTTCGCCGCATGCCTCCCGGGTTTCATATTTCGAAGCCTCCGCCGTATGATTCAAATTACATCCATTCGGTGCAGGTGTGAATGTGATTTTCGCTTTATCATTATCGCTGTGAACATCTCTGGCATCAAGCGTGATCACATAAGGCAGCTTATCTCCATTGTCGTTCAGAACGACCGAGTCGACACATACACTTACCACACCACAGCCGCCGACCGTATTGCTGCAATCGAACCAATTCAAAGCGTAACTGTTCGTTCCGGGGTTAAAACTGCAGAACCATTCCTGATCATCACAGTTTGTAGCCCATCCATTCGTATAAATGACTTCCAGAAAACGATTCAGATTCAGTTCGTTATTGATGGTGTTAAAAGAGTCAAAGTCGCACTTTCCATTGCCATTTTTCATGATGCAATCGCTATTGCTGCCGGATGACATGATGAGTTCTGCGTTCACCACTTCTTTCTTGCTCAAATCACGGCACTGAAAATCATCCCCATCGACGGTCATGATTGCCACAGCATCGCTGTTTCCATAATGGAGTTCAAGCGTCTTGCCAGAGCACGTCAATACCATATCGAACCCGGTTTCCGGAGCGCGAACCCACGCAGCACGCTGGCACTTATCAATCCTGCCGTCGTTTCTATTGTATTTATAGTTGCCATTTTGACAATCACCGCACCCATCAAGGTCCGGATTCATTGTGCAGCTGAATTGATTCTCACAAACGCCGCCATTCCATACGCCCGCAGAACAGACATAGGAACTGCCTACGCCATTCTCATCATTTTCGCATTTGGTACTGGCATTCAGGCAATCACCGCATGTCTTGCCATCACAGCTCAGCGGTAAATCATTCACCGCATCTTTGCAAATCTTACTATCTTCCCAAACGCCGCCGGAACAGACAAATTCCTTGCCTGCGCCTGCCTCTTCTTCACATTTCGTATCGGCATTCAAACAATCGCCGCAGTCTGTTCCGGCAGCGTTGCAGCTGAATTGATTACCGCCATTCTCACAACGGTTCTGTTCCCCCCAGACGCCATTGGTGCATTTTTTGATAACGCCAACTTTCGAAACATCATCATCTTCACATTTCAAATCACCATTTGTACAATTTCCGCATTCACCGGTTGTCACATCACAGCTGTTTACGCCGCAATCATCCTGTATCCAGGTGCCGTTCTCACATTTCTTCGATACAGTTTCTCCATCGCATACATGCGATCCGTTTTTGCAAAAACCGCAGCCGATACCCTGTGCATCGCAGCTCACATCATCCGGACACGCAGACTCGGCGCTCCACGTTTCATCAAGCTGACATCGCTTCAAATAACCGATGCCATCGCGGTTCGCACACTGTGTTTCTGACGACACACAATCATTGCACGTCGCGCCATCAATCGTTGTCCATACACCTTTTATACATTCCTGTTTCTTATGATTGTCACACCGGACGCTGCTATTCACGCACGCGCCGCAATTGCTCTTTGCAGCGCTGAGCGATTGCACATTCGCATCGCTTAGACAGGAATTGTCGCACGAAGTCACCGATTCATAAAACCCATCTTTACATACATAGATGATGCCGACCTTGTCGCTGTTATCCCTGCATATATACTGTTCATTGTTGCAGCCAGATGAACAAACGGGGCCTTTATCCGACTGACGGCAGACAACACCAGATTCGCACTGCATCGAACCGCACAGACATATATTATTTCCGGCGAATACGCCGCCGCTGGCCTCGCACGCCAGCCCGAAGCTGTCATGCTTCTCACTCTCACAACCGACCGTCACAAATCCAGATGCCGCAACAGCTGCCAAACAAAGTATCCACTTTCTCATATTTCTGCTCTCCTGTGATTAGAACGTCAGTGTGAGTGACGAATAGGCCGGGGAAATCTGAAATGATAATTCATTCACGTTATCATTTTGATGATTCTTCTTATATTTGTAACCAAAATAGCCGGTTGTAGCCGCACCAATCAAGGTCGTCGCAATGCCTGCGCCGATTAGCCCCCAGCTTGACGTGTATCTCGAAGAGACATACGTCTGGCCATTTTTGCTTTCGATCGAAGCATGATCGCCTTTCGCATGTGACAGCATCACGGCGCCAACGGCGGTTAAAATGATACCCGTGCCGCTCACGGCGACGCTGGTCCACAGCCATGCATCGTCCAGCGCCCGGGAATCATTGACTTCGCCCTGCAATACGCTCGCTTCACCAGCCGTGAGCTTCACGGAGTTCAGCTGTTCTTTCAGCGCCGAAATCTCTTCGTCTTTGCTGGCAATCGCCGCTTCCCTTTCCTTAATCTTTGCAGGATCTGCCTCGGGGTTCACAGCGATATATTTTTCTGTCCAGATTCTATCGAGCAGATTCTTGTCGATACTGTATTTCTCGGTATTCTGCGTGCTCTTTTGCAAATAAAAAAGATATTTTTCGTTATCCCCCAGATTCTTATGGATATGGGCAATGGTGTAGTTCAGAATCGGCGACTGGTCGCAAATCTGCTCGAGTTCGCGGCTGTATCGCAATGCAGAATTCCAGTCCTCCTTCTCATAGGCAGCATTCAGCTTTTCCATATTCGACGACCACGACTTGTTTCTGTCGAAATTATCGCAGTTATCGGCATAAGCATGTGACATCAGCGCAAGACTGCACAGCACACCGCCAGCAATCACGCAGGCATTCATAAGCTTTTTCTTTTTCTTTAACATAGTCATCCTCACAATCCGTGTTTAATTACAATTATGACTGAATCACCATCAGTTCATTAAATTTGCTCAGAAATGAGACATTATCGCGCCACCCCGGCAAACATACCCTACCCCTTTAGCACAAAAAAACGGAAAGTGAAATAATCCCGCACAAGATCACCCTAAGTCTTGAAAATCCACTGCATATAGGTGTAAAAAGCGCGCGGTTTGGGCAGATTTGTGCCAATATTTATGGAGAAACTATGTCAAGTCAAGCGAACATGATTAAGGATCTGATGGCAGGAAAAGTCGCCGTCGGCTCGGAAGTGATTGTCGAAGGCTGGGTGCGCACGCGCCGCGATTCGAAAGCCGGAATCTCGTTTATCGCCGTTTCGGACGGCACCTGCTTTGCCACGATTCAGGTCGTTGCAGAATCGGGTCTTGCGAACTACGAATCCGAAATCAAGCGCATCACCACGGGTTGCGCAGTTAAAGTCACGGGTAAACTGGTCGAGTCTCAGGGCAAGAACCAGGCTTACGAAATCCAGGCGACAAACGTCGAAGTCGTTGGCTGGGTTGAAGATCCCGATTCGTATCCGATTCAGCCCAAACCGCATACGCGCGAGTTTTTGCGCGAAGTCGCACACCTGCGTCCCCGCACGAATCTGTTCGGCGCGGTTGCGCGTCTGCGCCATGCGCTGTCGATGGCCGTGCACGATTTCTTTAATGCTCGCCAGTTCTATTGGGTGCATACGCCGCTGATTACCGGCAGCGACTGCGAAGGTGCCGGCGATATGTTCCGCGTCTCGACGCTCGACATGATGAATCTGCCCCGCACCGAGAACGGCGCCATCGATTACAGCCAGGATTTCTTCGGTAAAGAAGCACATCTGACCGTATCGGGACAGCTCAACGTCGAAACCTATTGTATGGCCATGTCGCGCGTCTATACATTCGGCCCCACGTTCCGTGCCGAAAACTCCAACACGCGCCGCCACTTGTCCGAATTCTGGATGATTGAGCCCGAAATCGCCTTTGCCGATCTGCACGAAGACGCCATGCTCGCCGATGCATTCCTGAAGCATATCTTTAAATATGTGCTCGATCACCGCGCAGACGATATGGCATTTTTCGCCCAGTTCATCGATAAGGACTGCATCAACCGCCTCGAAAAGCTGGTCAACTCGACGCTCACCATCATGCCGTATACCGAAGCCGTCGACAAGCTCTCCAAATCGGGACAGAAGTTCGATTTCGACGTGTTCTGGGGCATGGATATGCAGACCGAGCACGAACGCTATCTGACCGAAAAGATCGTTGGCGGTCCGGTCGCCGTCATCAATTATCCAAAGGAAATCAAGGCGTTCTATATGCGCCAGAACGACGACGGCAAGACAGTTGCAGCCATGGACGTTCTGGTTCCGGGCATCGGCGAAATCATCGGCGGCAGCCAGCGCGAGGAACGACTCGATGTGTTCGATCGCCGTCTGGCCGAACTCGGTATGGATAAGGAACTCTACAGCTGGTACCGCGATTTGCGGCGCTATGGCACCGTGCCTCACGCAGGATTCGGCCTCGGATTCGAACGCGCCATGATGTACGCCACCGGCCTCGATAACATCCGCGACGTCATCCCATTCCCCCGCGCTCCGCGCCAGATCGCTTTCTAATCGCCAGAGATCGCCATGCTCAACACAGCCGAATGGATATTATTTGGAATCGCGATTTTCCTCATCGCTGGCCTCATGTACATGTTCCCCGTATGCCGGTTTTTAGCCAAAAAACGCCTCGGCATCCGCGATCCAGAACCCGAAACGCCAGAGAAATCATAAACTTTTCCCATGCTTAACCCACTGTGCCATTAAGGAAACACCGAAATG
>JAEEGL015572612.1_pt1 | contig 42818 bp, 36 predicted proteins | sample 9134231 | NCBI WGS metagenome assembly JAEEGL01 (sample SAMN16246548, study PRJNA631951) | gut metagenome | biome: gut microbiome; feature: rumen; material: fiber-attached | host: Bos | place: Iran: Karaj | collected 2018-10 | reverse complement strand
GAAATTCATTAAATGACAGGATCTAGGTTGCATAATCACATTTGAACATGACGCCCTCCCTAATGAGTGCTGTTTATCAAGACTTATAGCATACATCTGTAAGGTCTCATCATATGTTTCACTGTAAAATTCATCCTTCAGTATTCCGCCGCAATTTTTAACAACTCCGGCTGATGCTATATTTTCCTTAGCGCAGGATACCAGAACCTCTTTTATCCCAATCCTGTCACAAACCTCCAACGCCCGGGCAAGCAAATCCGTACCATAATGCTTCCGTCTTTCTGTCGGTCTGATGGAATAGCCGATATGACCGCCTTCTTTTTGCAGAAACTCATTTAAGGCAAGTCGGATATTCACCATTCCAACGATCTGATCGTCGGTTTCTCTGACATAAAAGTAGGTCAAGTCCGGAACATTGGGCTTGGGAATATTGGCAATATCAATATAATCCAACACCTTTTCCAGCCATTTTTCATAGGTGGATTCTTTTAAAAAACTGTCAAGAGAACCGCTCCCATTGATTTCTGAGCCATATTCATAAAACTCGTTTATATAGGCAATGGCCTTTTCCTTATATTCAATTCGCGGAAATACCAATTTCATCTTACACCTCTGCATCTTTCTCATGCCACCCTTGTCATACGGTGATCTCTATCTGATTTCCTTCTATCGCAACAACACTCGATTCATAATATCCATCGCCGGTTGTTCTCGGTCCTGAAAGGATGGCATAACCTGCTTTCCTGATCCGCTCCGTAAGCTCATCTACCGCCTCTTTTGAACCAACGGAAAAAGCGATATGGGCATACCCGGTTCGGTTCGAATCCTTTTCGGGGTCGCTCAACTTCGATTTATTCATCAGCTCCAACCTGGCACCATCTTCAAAGGAAATAAAATACGACCGAAAGTCCGTGGTTTTATTATGATACCCGTCATTGGAAACGCCATTTAAGTATTTCACAAAGAAATCTCTGGCGGCTTCCAGGTCTTTTACATACATTCCCACATGTTCTATGCGCATATTTACACCTCAAAGATTATACTGCATAAAGTTCCCGTTATGGACAAACCCATAGGCAGTATATAACTTCACTCCCATATTGGAAGCTGTAATATGTACAGCGCCGCATCCATAGGTTCTAGCCTCTTCCACCACGCGGTGCAGAAGCTCCTTTGCGATTCCCATGCGTCTGTAACCGGGATCCGTAAACATACTTGATAAAAGCCCCAGCTTTCCGGAGGGACAGGTAAAATAGGGGGGCTTTTCCACAAAGGACATACCGCTGGTTCCCACAATGGTCTCACCATCCATAGCCAGCCATGAAACAAAGGTTCCATCTGCCATATGCTTTCTGTAGAATGCAAAAAGTGCCGATTTCAGATCCACGTCCTTGGGCACTTCTCTGCCTTCCGACACATATTCCTCCGTCAGTTGCCGGATCCGCATATCAATAAAGGTTTCCAACTCTTTTTCCGTCAGCTTCTGATATACAATCTCCATAACGCACCTCCCTTTCAGTCACTCCTGTTTATTGTAACACAGACGGATTGAAAACGGGATATGTAAATCTGCGCTCCTTTGTGATAGAATAGGGATAGTTGAAAAACAAATACTCAAAAGGAGGTACTATTATGCAATACGAAATCAAAGGCAACACCTTACCCGTGCTTCTTTGCCGTTTAGAGCCCGGCGAAGAGATCATCTGCGAATCCGGCTCCATGAGCTGGATGGACGAAGGCATTGAAATGATCACCGAGGGCGGCGGTCTCGGCAAAGTCTTCGGACGTATGGTATCCGGTGAAAATCTTTTCACCAACCGCTATGTGGCAAAAAGAGCAGGCGAGATTGCTTTCGCTTCCAGCGTTCCCGGCAGCGTGATCGCATTGGAGGTAACCCCCGAGCATCCCATCATCGCGCAAAAGGGTACGTTTCTTGCCAGCACTCCCGGCGTAGAGTATTCCGTATTTTTACAAAAGAAACTGGGAAAAGCCTTCTTCGGCGGTGAAGGTTTGATCATGCAGAAATTCTCCGGATCCGGACTGGTATTCCTGGAGGTAGATGGTTTTGCCGTAGAATATGATCTGGCTCCCGGCGAAAAGAAAGTTATCGATACCGGATATCTGGTATCCATGGACGCCACCTGCAACATGGAAGTGGTTACCATCAAAGGCGTAACCAATGTACTCTTCGGTGGCGAGGGGCTGTTTAATACCGTAGTATCCGGCCCCGGTCATATCATTGTACAGTCCATGCCCAAGCAGAACCTGGCAATGACCCTCTATCGCCTGATGCCTAAGAGCAGCAACTGATCCCGGACAAAACAAATCAAAAAACAGGGCACCGGATACTCTCCGATGCCCTTTTCTTTTTATCCGTAAATGTATTCCTCAAAGGATCCCCAGTTGCCCTCCAGCTGTGCTTCCTTTTCAAAGGTAAAACGCAGCTCCTTCAGCTTCAATCCGCCGTTCATGAAACGAAGCCGCATTACGCCGTAGCGGGAACCAAACAGGATCTTTCTCTGAACCACCATCTCCTGTCCGCCTCCGTGGAAGGTAAAGGAGCCTCCCGGTATGCCCTGATAGTAAATACCGATTGGTATCTGAGACAGCTCGGACAGATCGGAGGAGCCTACCATATCCATAAAGTAGCAGCCTCTCTTTAGCACGTCAAAGCCCATAAAGAAGATGGCACCCTTTGTGGTATCCACATCGGAAAGATCGATGACGGTGCCGTCCTGGATCTCATAATACCGTACATCCTCCGGATCAGCCACTGTTACCTCTTCCGTAAATCCGATCACATCGACCTTATAAGGCTCCTTGCAAAGTCTCTTCATGGCGTTGGTATGCATGAGCACCTTGCAGATATTCCTTGCCAGACGAACCAGCTGTCCTCTGGTGATCTCTCCCTTTGCAAGCGCATCCAGGGTATCGTCTCCCGTGGAGTTAACGCCTGCATCCGGACAAACCGCAAAGAAATCATTCTGCGCCAGTACCAGTCTGGAGAAAGAGGTTTTATCCACCTGTCCATCAACATCTCCGATATTGGCCCACCAATCAGTCATCACAAGGCCTTCAAAGCCCCATTCTCCTCTCAGGATATTGGTGCAAAGATCATGACGGGAATTGGTCCAGATTCCGTTGATGGGACCATAGGTGGTCATGACGGAATCTGCGGCCGCCTCTCTGACTGCAATCTCAAAGCCCTTCAGATAGATATCGCGCAGCGCTCTCTCGGAGATCACATTCTCTTCCGTATGTCTGTTGGTCTCCTGATTGTTTCCGCAAAAATGCTTCAGGGTTCCGGATACACCGCTTTGCTTCAGTCCCCTGATCTGGGCTGCTGCGATCTTACCTGTTACCAGCGGGTCCTCACTGAAGTATTCGAAGTTTCTTCCGTTCAAAGGATAGCGGTGAATGTTCATACCGGGGCCCAGCAGGAAATCTACCCCGTTTTTATTCATTTCCATACCCAGCATTGCGTAAAGCTCGGTATTCAGCTCAGTATTCCAGGTGCAGGCCAAAAGGGTTCCGTTGGGCAGACTGAAGGCTCTTGCGCCGGAATCCAGACGCATACCGCTGGGTCCGTCGGAACAGCATCCTGCCGGAATGCCAAACTCCTTCAAAGCAGGGCTCACACCACCAAAGGCTGCCGCCGTACCGGGGGTTACCTTGGGACTTCCCATGCCCTCGCCTCGGATGATGGCAGAAAGATCCTCGTCGGAAAGCTGGGCCAGAAAATCCTCCATATCTGCTTTGCCGTCTCTGACATCCTTTAATTTGATGCCCTGATCCCCTGTATAGTTCTTAGCGGCAGGTTGATCGGCCTTTGCCTCAGCAAGATCCACAAGGGGTGCTGTAGGCGTTTTTTCCCTGCTGATGACATACTTACCATCTGTTTCCGAAAAGACGGGTTTGATCCTCTCAAATTCCACAACGGGGGCCATCTGCCTGCTTAATTTGTCAACGGCAATGGTTTCCTTCTGGGTAACGCTTCCGATCTCCTTCAGATCCCGAACATTTTGTCCCACGTAGAATACATACTCTCCGGCCTCCAGCACATAACTGCTTGCAAAGCCTGCTGCTCCCGTCTCGTCATAGGAAGCCAGGGTATAAGGCGGGATCTCCACTGTCAAAATCTCCTCCTGATCGGGAGTTAACTCTTTTGTCTTAGCAAAGCCTGCCAGGCTTAATACAGGCTGTCCCAAAACACCCTGAGGCTTTTTCACATAAAACTGTGCTACTTCCTTGGCAGAAGCACTTCCGATGTTTTTCACCTTAGCTGAAAGCTGCAGACAATCTGCGGGATCCGCAAAGCCATCTGTGGCTGCTTTCTCGGTTTGATCTGCTCCCAAAAGCTTTATGCCTTCCGGCTCCATGGAAAACTCCGTATAGGAAAGGCCGTAGCCGAAGGGATACATCACAACCTCGGGATGGAAGGTCTCAAAGTAGCGATAGCCTACATAAATATCCTCTTCATAGAAATTCCGGGTCAGATCACCGAAATTTCCATAGGCAGGGGCATCCTCAATCTTTCGAACGATAGAGTCGGTAAGTCGTCCGCTGGGGCTTGCCTTGCCCAGCAAAACATCTACGCAGCCAAGTCCACCGATCTCGCCACCCTGCCATGCATAAAGCACTGCATCCGGAGCGATCTCCTCGATCTCCTGCATATCCAAAACGGCGCTGACGTTCATCACCAAAACTACCTTGTCAAAGGCTTTTCTGACCTTGCGAAGCAGATCTGCTTCCTTCTCACCCAGACGATAAGCGCCTCTTTCATCCACATAGTCCTGCTCTTCGCCGGCGGTTCTTCCGATGATCACAAGAGCAGCATCGGAAACCTTGGCTGCATCCGAAACCAGCTCCTCGGAAACCTCCATCTCCTCCTGAGACCAGGGCTCATTGCCGAAGCCCACACCTGCATCAAAGGGATGGATCTGCTCAAATTCCTCATACAGCTTCAAAAGAGTTTCATTCAGTTGTATCTTCTCTTCCTTCAGACCATCCAAAATACTCCAAACCTTGGGTACGTTTACCATACCTCCTGATCCGGTTCCGCTCTTATAGTAATTGTTCTGCATACGTCCGAAAACGGACAGCTTTACATCCTTTGCAAGGGGCAATACATGGTTTTCATTCTTTAAAAGGACCACGCCTTCCTGTACCGCACTCCTTGCCAGATTTTCATAGACTTTCCAATCCAGTGTCATTTTGCTTTCCTCCTGTAACCCATACATTTTATCGCTTGTTTGATATCGATATTTGCTTTCAATCCTCTTCTTTTTCAAGAATCTCTTCCATCAGCTTTGGAAGCTTGTCAAAAGATTCAATCCTGTAGTCTGCCTCAGGCACCTCTCCATAGCCGTAAGCCGCGTGGATAAAGGGTAATCCCGCTGCCTTTGTTGCCGTATAGTCTCCCAGGATATCTCCTACATAGTAAGCCTTGTCTAACTGATTTCTCTCTACCACAAGGCGGATATTGTCTCCCTTGGGAAGCTGGGTAGTTCCGAAATCCTCGTGATCCGAAAAGTACTGCTCCAGCTTATGAAACTCCATAAAGGCTTCGATATAGCCACGCTGACAGTTGCTGACCACCGCCAGGAAATACTTCTCGGAAAGCTTCTTCAAGGTCTCTTCCAGATGCGGCATCAACACACCGCCGTGCTCTCTGATGTAATCATTCTCATGATCCGTACACATGGTCATGAGCTCCATGGCTCTTTCCTTGGAAACCGTATCAAAAAATAGTACAGCAATCTCGTCCATGGTCTTTCCCATGAGCTTTGTCATATCCTCAACAGTACCTTTTTTATGGAAATCCGGTTGCTTGTCGATCACCTCATTCCAGGCTTCGATCACAGCCTCGGAGCTGTCCCACAGCGTCCCATCCAGATCAAATAAGATGCCGATTTTCTTCATCCTTTTCTGTCCTCTCTTACACATATTTTTTCTTAAGGCTTATCCCTTCCACTATACCTTACGGGGGATATATCCGTCAATCTCAGCTTCCCGATATTCTATGAGCAGTCCCAACTCCGCAGCCGCCGAATCTGCCTCCCCCGGCTTAGTTCAGACAGTTCGGTGCCCGCATTGCGGGCATCCGTAACTCACCGCCGAAGGATCAGATCTCGTCGACTGCTCCACGAAAAATGCGAAGTAAAAAACGGCTGTGGGATCCGCAGGGATCTCACAGCCGTTTACTAATCACTTTAAATCATCCTTAGTCCTGCAGAATTCTGGTAACCGCAACCGGAGTTCTGTAATATACATTGGCGATACGGATACCGGTCTTAGGTGAGCTTGCGTTCACGATCTGACCACCACCGATGTAGATACCTACGTGGTTGATCCTCTTGCCCTTTGCATAGAATACCAGATCGCCCGGCTTTGCCTCGCTCAGCTTCACTCTCTTACCACAGTTCACCTGGGCTCTGGAGGAGTGAGGAAGGGATACGCCGTATTTCTTGTAAACCGAAAGGACGAATCCTGAGCAGTCACAACCCTTGGTCAGCGATACGCCGCCCCATACATAAGGATTGCCCACAAACTGCTTTGCATATTCGCAAAGTTCCATTCTGACATTGGATACGCCGTTGCCATATAAGAACTCGGTCATATTTTGGGCTGTCTTCAGCTGTACGCCTACGGAAACATACTCTGCTGCACAATACAGCTTGTGTCCGTCATATTTCACGCCGACCCAGTTATCGTCTTTTTCAAACACCGTCATCTGCTCGCCGTAAGGAACCATGCAATAAACCGGTGCATCGGTGCCCTTATCCTCACGAAGCTTAAGGCCGTCAGCCTTAACGGTAGCCTGCTCCTGAACAACGGTGGAAGCATACTCTACAGCCTCGGGACCGGTGATCAGATACTCAACGTTCACATAGCCTTCTACGGATCCGGAGGTGATGTGCGCCATATTACCGACAACATCCAGGATCTCGCAGCCTGCTTCGTTTTCCATCTTACCTACCAGCTTGCTGTCCTCTTCTGCGGAGGCACGTACATTCAGATGGTCATCCACCTGAACGATTCCGAGATGGGTATATCCGAAGTTCTTACCGGATGCTTCCTCTTCCTCGAACTCATCCTGGATCTCTTCATCGGAAAGGGTCAGGCTGTCATCAAGAGCATTGGCCGCTCCAACGGTAAGCACTACGGGATCTTCCTTAACGCCCTCTGCCGCGGAAGCATCAATCACAGTGGTATCACCGGATACGGAGATCACATTCTCTGCATTCAGGGGATCTGCGCTCTCTTCTGCGGACAGATCCTGCACATCCGTTGTATCCTCGGATACTGCTGCGGTCTCTGCAGGTGTTGCGTCTTTGACGGTATTTTCAGTTGTGACATCAGTTTCGATCACTGATACTTCTTCGGTAGCAATAGGGGTCATAACAAAGTTACCTGCGCCTGCTGTCAGTCCCCAATCTGCCTTAGCGGGAACGGTTACAGCCAGCGTGGTTGCAAATATGACGGCTGCTGCCAAAGAACTCTTTTGTATCTTCTGATTCATTGTATTCTCCGAATAATCATTACAAAAATGTTACAAACTTGTTACATCCGAGTATAACAGTTATGTCAACACCTGTCAACCCCTGTTTTCTATTCAGATTTCACTGTTTTCACCATCCTCGAAAAAGGCGATTCTTTCCAGGGTATCAGCGTTTTCTTCTGCGAATTTTTCCTCGGTTCGTAATATTTCTGTTCCGTACCCTGTCAGGGCTGCAAAGGGTGAAAACTGCACCGCCCTGTCATATAAGGCCATTCTGGGAACGCTTTTGGGATCCGGATGGTCCATATATAACAGATCCGCATATTTTTCCTCGCAGATCCTCTGATCCTCCGCCATCTGTTTGGATGCAACCTGTGGCATGGGATAGATCTCCTGTATCATGCTTTGTGTCCTCCGATCTGGCTGTTTCGCTCAATGGTGGTTGCCCCCTCTTCAAAGTTCATACCCTTAAGGATGGCATTTTTCCCATACCGCTTCTGGATGTCCAGAATGGCATCCTGGATCTTTCGCTCCTTCTGCCTCTTTTGCTCCGTCTCTTTCCTCTGGGCTTCCTCTGCCTGATAATCCGTAAACAGATCCAGCTGCACATACTCCTCTTTCTTGCCGGATGCATCAGAGTTTACACGATCCTCCGGAAGCACGTGATTTGCCGTTACGATGACTCCACGAACATAGAGTTCCTTGGGCATGATCTCATCATAAAGGTGAAGCACCGCATCGATGATCTCTCTGGAGGAGGAAAAATGGCCCTCCAAGTTAATGCTGCCGTGGATGGATTTTGGCACCGTTCTGCCATAGCGATCAATCTCCACTTCTCCACTATAGGCTTCAGACAAAAAGCCCTCCTGCAGATTCTCTCTGTCAAAACGAATATCCAAAACCATCTGGTCCGTTACCAGATGCTTACTTACCAGATCCAGCACCAGAAGGTCCGTCATTTCATGAACGATGAGTCTGGCCTTCTTGCTGTCATAAGGCTCGGACAACACCTGTCCTGTGCAAACAGAATTATTTTCCGGCACATAGGCCTTGATCTGCTCCAGGGTACAGTCTTCCCAGCCCCAGGCGTGATCGATCAAAAGCTCCGCATTTTTTCCGAAGATCTTATAAAGCAGCTTTTCATTATAATATTCATCCTCCGCTCCCACAGAGCATCTGGCAATATCTCCCAGGGTATAGATCCCATGCTTTGCCAGCCTGTCCCGGGTCCCTCTTCCGATGCGCCAAAAATCCGTAATGGGGGTATGACACCAGAATAGTTTGCGATAGGAGACTTCGTCCAGTTCTGCAATGCGAATACCATCCTCATTGGGCTGCATATGCTTTGCCAGCACATCCATGGCAACCTTTGCCAGATACAGATTGGTTCCCACACCTCCCGTGGCTGTAATCCCCAGCTCCTTCTGGATCTTTCCGATGAGCATCTGGGCAAGCTGCTTTGCTGTCATCCGGTAGGTATCCAGATACGCTGTCACCTCCATAAATACCTCGTCTATGGAATAGACATGCATATCCTCCGGTGCAATATAATGCATATAGATATCGTAGATCTTTGTACTGGCTTCTATGTATGCTGCCATTCTGGGTCTTGCAATATGGAATCCAAGCTCCAGATAGGGATCTGCTTCCAGCTCCGCTGCAGAACAGGATTTCCCGGTAAAAGGACGTCCCCCGATCTTTCTTTTTCTCTCCGCATTCACCAGTTTGACCTTTTCGATCACTTCAAATAATCTGGCCCTTCCGGGGATCCCATAGGCCTTCAGGGATGGGGAAACCGCCAGACAGATGGTTTTTTCCGTCCGGGATTCATCCGCTACCACCAGATTGGTATCCATACAATCCTTCCCCATGGCAATACACTCCACGGAAGCATAAAAGGATTTCAGATCGATACAGACATACTGCCTTACCTTATTCATAGACTGTTTGCAAGCTCCTCAAGAATCCGATACATTTGGGTAAATGACATCTTCTGTTCTCTGGCAAGCCGGGCCACGCTTTCGTACTCCGGCACGCTGCGCTTCTGAGGGCCAAAGCAATCCTTAACATCCGCTTTTCCGTAAGGCGTATCTATTACTCTGGCTTCCCGTTTCAACACGCTTCTTTCCATCCACACCTTACGGATGCCGATGGTTGTGGTATGGGAAAAGATCAGTGCCTCCATGGTTTCGATCTTCTCCTCATCGCAGATTACATTCAACTGCCATCCGGGGCGGTTTTTCTTCATATACACAGGCATATAGTGAACGTCTCTGGCCCCTGCTGCCAAAAGCTCTTCCATGACAAAACCAAGGGCTTCTCCGCTGCAGTCATCCAGGTTGCTCTCCAGCTTCCAGATGCCGTCCTTTTTTGTGTTCTGGGTGGTATCTTCAATAAGCATTGCCCGTAAAATACTGGGTCTCTCATATGCTCTTTTTCCGGCACCCATGCCCACCTTTTTAATTACCATCTGTCCCGGCAGGGTATCTTTAGTCCTGACCGCCGCCACTATAGCAGCACCTGTAGGCGTGATAAGTTCTCCCTTTACAGGGATCTTCTCCAAAGGAAGGCCATGATCGGAAACAATATGCAAGGTAGCCGGAACCGGGATGGGCAAAATCCCATGCTGACAACGCACGCTTCCGTAGCCTTCGCATAGTCTGGTAACGATCACCTTGTCGATATCCAGAAGATCGAGGCATACTGCCACAGCAACTACATCCACAATGGAATCCACTGCCCCAACCTCGTGAAAATGTACCTCATCCACGGGAACCCCGTGAGCCTTGGACTCTGCCTGGGCTACCACCTCAAAGATCCGGGTTGCGGTTGCCTTGGCACGTGGAGACATGTTGGCGCCATTTATGATCTCACGGATCTCCTTCATTCCCCTGTGTTCATGATGGTGGTGATGTCCATGCTCGTGGTGGTGGTCGTGTTCGTGATCGTGATGGTGCTCATGATGATGTTCATGATGATCATGGTCATGATGGAGTTCATGATCATGATCGTGGTGATGTTCATGCTCATGATCGTGGTCATGCTCATAATCGTGGTCGTGATGGTGTTCATGATCATGGTGATGCTCATGCTCATGGTCGTGATCATGCTCATGGTCATGTCCGAACAAATAATCCATGTCATGATCGTGATTTTCGTGCTCGGCATCCAGGTTCACGGAAAAGTCCATACAGGACAGTCCTGCCTTTGCAACCCTGGTTTTCTCCACTGAGAACCCCTGCACCGGCAAGGAAGACAGTACCTCTTTTACCTTTTCCCAATCAGCCCCTAAATCCAAAAGGGCGGCAACAGTCATGTCGCCGCTGATCCCCATATCACATTCCAGATATAATGTATTACCCATACTTACCCCCTGTCTGCATTCTCTTTATCCGGCGGCAAACTGCCCGCTGCATATCGCCGCTACCTGTTGCTACCAGCTCTTTTGCAAAGGATCCGCCTCATAGTACAGCTTATCCAGTTCGATCACGCGGGATGCCTTCCAAAGCTCCTCGATCGTGGTAACCTTTTCTTCTTCCATCTCCAAAATACTGACAGCGCAGTTTCTGGGAACGCCGCCTCTCCAGATATCATCGTGGTCCTCATAAAAATGGGATAACAGACATCTGCCGGCTGCACCGTGACAGGAGATCAGAACCCGTTTTCCCCAAAGCTCTTTCCGTTTGGAAAGTGCCATCAAGAACTCTCCCGTCCGCTTTTGCACATCTCGAAAGCTCTCTCCCTTTGGCGGCACCTCGCATTTCAGAGGATCCTTTAAAAGCCCTTCCCGATAGGCCTTCGGGATCCCTTCCTCCTTCAACATGGAAAGCCCTTCCCAGTCACCAAAGGCGATCTCGATCAATCTGTCATCTGTCTCAAAGGGAATCTGTCTGTCTCCCATAACGCACAGTGCAGTCTTCATAGCCCTGGATAAAGGCGATGAGATCACATAATCTATCACCACATCCTTCATGCCTTCGCCGGTCTGAAGCGCCAGCTCGATGCCTTTTTCATTCAAGGGCACATCGGAACGTCCCTGCAATCTTCTGATCTTATTCCACTCGGTTTCACCATGCCTCAATAAATACAGGATCATAACTCCTCCTCTTTCGGCAGGCCGTCGGGGAATAATTCTTCATTCAGGCTTCCTCTTCGATATCCCATAAGGTCCAGGGTCACATAGGAAAAACCAAGGGCCTGCAGGCTGGAATAGATCCTTTCCCGGATACCGGAAACCATGATCTTTTCAAAGTCCTCCTGATCAATCTCAATCCTGGCAAGGTTCTTATGCACTCTGACGCGAACCGTCCGAAATCCCAGATCCAAAAGCAGCTGCTCTGCCCGGTCCACCATTTCGATTCGGTCCGCACTGATAGTCTCTCCATAGGCAAACCGCGAAGCCAGACAGGCTGCCGACGGTTTATCCCAGGTGGGAAGATCCATCTCTCTGGATAAAAAGCGGATCTCTTTTTTCGTTAGACCCACTTCCCGCAGGGGACTCTTTACGCCCATCTCACGAATGGCTTTTTCGCCGGGTCTGTAATCCGACACATCATCGGCGTTGCTGCCTTCCACAATGGTACGCACTCCCTGAACGGTTGCCACCTTCAAAAACTTCGCAAAGATAGCACGCTTGCACAGATAGCATCTGTCTGCTCCGTTTTCCGAAAAACCTTCCACTTCAAACACATCAAAGGGCATTTGCACCTGAACGATCCCTTTGTCCCTGCAAAACTGCATCGCCTCATTGGTCTCCCGCTTCGGATTAGCCGCCGTCTGTGCCGTTACAGCAATGGCCTTTTCCCCTAAAACCGCATGGGCCACATTCAAAAGAAAGGTGGAATCCACCCCTGCCGAATAAGCCACCAAAACGCTTTCATAGGAGCGAAGCAGTTCCTTGAGCTTCTCCAGTTTTTCCAGGGCTCCTGCTTCAAATTCTGCCTTGCCCTGCTCTTCCATCAGTTTCATTTCATCCATTGTACTACTGTAAACCTCTTTCTTTACTCTGTTTCTTTTACTGCCAATCGATTGATCTGGGTAGCCATATATCCGGCACCGTATCCGTTGTCGATATTGACTACAGCAACGCCGTTTGCACAGGAATTGATCATTGTCAAAAGTGCCGACAAACCATGCATGGAAGCTCCATATCCCACAGAGGTAGGCACGGCGATGACAGGATTTTTAACCAGCCCCCCGATGACACTGGCAAGGGCTCCTTCCATCCCTGCAACCGCTACCACGCAGTTAGCCGATTGAATGGATTCCATCCTGGACAACAGCCTATGGAGGCCGGAAACTCCCACATCATAAACTCTTTCCACATTGGAGCCGAAATACTCCGCCGTCTGAGCCGCTTCCTCTGCCACCGGAATATCCGCTGTTCCGCCGCTGCAAACTGCAATGAGTCCCTTTCGCTCTTTATCCGGCTTTTCCACCTTCAAAATCCCGGAGATGGGATCATAGGTTACCTGATCCAAAACCTCTTTTACCAGATGGTACTGTTTTTCATCTGCTCTGGTTCCAAAGACCTCTCCGTTCTTTTCGTACATTTTGACGTAGATCTCTTTCAAATAGGCATCCGGTTTCCCGCTGCAAAAGATCACCTCCGGGAATCCGCTGCGAATCTCCCTGTGGGTATCCAGCTTGGCAAACCCCAGCTCCTCAAAAGGCTGGCGTCGAAGCTGCATCTGCGCTTCTTCCACCGATACTGCTCCGCTTTTTACATCCTCAAGCAGCTTTACTACATCCATATGCTCCCCCATATGATCTGTTTAAATTTTTACCGTACTATACTGTACAAAGGCACGCCTGACGGCGTGCCCTCATTTCATTTTTTCTTCCTTCAGCGGTTACTCAGGCTTTCCTGAAAAGCTGTCTGCGAACCACGCCGTCAGGGTCCTTTACCAGAACCACTACCAGCCAGATCACAAGACCCAGGGCAACTACTGCAAATCCCAGAAATGCATCATTAATCATATCAGCGCCGGCGGGCACAAAGTAGTCCGCATGAAGCTCGCTGTATTCCATGATCGCATCGCACATCCACATCAGGGATGCGCCCCAGTACATCAGCACCAGAGTACCGATCTGCAGGCGTCTGGCATTCTCGGAAACATACCATACCATCGTAGCGATGATAGCGGCAAATACCGTGATCAATAAAGTCATTGTTTCCTCCCCTTTCTGACTTGGCAGGTTATTTTGTCTTAACTTCCTGCTTGATGGGAACTTCGGTTTTCTTTTCCATCTTATTGGAAATCACTACCATACCTGCCCAGGTCAGCGTAACTAAAGCCGCCATCAGCGTTCCTGTGGTCGACATCTCGTGCAGCATGGTCCTTGCTCCCTCCGCTGTCTCAGCGGCAGTCAAAAACGGGAAATAGGGTGCTACTTCTCCGTGCCATACATGTTCAAATGCCAAAAGCGCGCTTCCCCCCCAGAGCATTTTGTTAAGCCAGCCCATCTTTACGGAAAACGGGATCTTTACGGATTCCTCTTCCAAAGCATTTGTGCTGCTCTCAACCGCTCCAGGCTGCTCCTTTGCCTCTACAGCTTTCTTAACGATCGTCGTAACGACCGCTTCCGTTGTCGGAACCAAAAAACAAGCCATTTTTCACCCTCCTTGCCTGTTAAGATTTACCCCCTTATAGTAGCCTATTTTACCTCCTTCTGTCAATGAAAATCACCTTACTTGACTGTCACCTTGATCTTCTTGGAAATGCCGTTTACGATATAGACGTAAATCGTCGCTTTTCCTTTTCCCACAGCCTTAATAGTGCCCTTCTTGTCCACGGTTGCCACTTTTTCATTGTCGCTTTCATAGCGGAATTTCGTAAAGTGACTCTTCAGTTTCTTTTTGGACAGAACCACGGCCTTGATCCTGGCTTTTTTCTTCACTTTCAGAGAGAACTTACTCTTGGTCTTTAATTTCAGGCCTGTGGGATTGACGTTCTTTCCACCGTCGGTAACCACGTGAACGGATTTTGCACTGGTGATGGCATAGGGGCCCTTCTCGGTATTGCGATAAGCAACGACCATATATTTGTAATAGGTGCCCTTCTGCAGATTCTTTGCTGCCCACTTCTTCGTATTGCCGCCTGTAACTTCCGCGATCTTTTCCATCTTGCTGCCGCAGTTTGCGCCGTAGATCATGTAGCCGTCAGCACCCTTTATGGGCTTCCAGGAAAGGGTGACCGCAGTCTTCTTCACCTTGGCTTTCACTTGCATATACTGATAATGAGTCCCGGCCACGTCATCCTTGTCCGTATCGGTCTTCACAATGACTGCTTCCTGCACCTCAACCGGTACATTATCATCGATCTCCGAGACGGGTTCGGGTTCAGGGACCGGTTCGGGCTCGGGCTGAGGCTCCGGCTTGGGTTTTTCTTTTCCCACAGCGATCACAAGCTTCAGATCCTCCGACGCCAGTGCAACCGCTGTCTCCTTATAGCGCACATAGTAGGTTCCCGGCGCCAGTTTTTCCAGCGTTCCCACTGTTATCGGTGTATAAACGCTTTCTCCTTCCCGGCGATATTCCATAGCCTCTGTAAGCCCCAGGATGATCCCGTCTCCGTCTCCTGTATAGGTCTCATCCTTTTTCGTCACCTCTGTTGTGGAAGGTGCCATGGTTTTTGCCTTCGTTACCGTCACCTTATAGGTTGCGCTACCTCCTATGTAACGAGCCGTTTCGGGTGCACTTGCGGTTATGGTGGCATCTCCCAATCCCACCACAGTCAAAATACCGGTAACCGGATCTACCGTAACCACCGTTTCATTGTTGCTTACATAGGATGCGGATGCGCCATCCGCTTTGTCATTGATCGCCTTCTGACCTGCACTCTTCTCGTTATACTCTACAGTCAGCTCACTCTTTTCAAAGCTCAGTTTTTGTCTCTTCTTCCCTAAGATCTCCAATCTGTAGCTAGCCGTCGCACTGTTATAGATCCCGGTTTCCGCCGCTATCGCAGTAATAGTAACAACTCCGGGCTCAATGATGGTGATCTCTCCGGTATTCGGATCAACCTGTGCAATGGAAGGATCGTCACTGGAATAGGTGATCTTTCCGCCGTCATCCGTATCCGTCAGCGCTTTCTGTCCTCTGAATCCGGTGCCCTGCTCCACGGTCAGATCCTCTTCCTGGAAGACAATGAACTGTCTTTCTTTATCCGTGATCACTACCGAAAAGATGGCTCCATCTGTATTTGCCGCATATTCCGGCACATCGTCACCATTCATGTCTAAGGCTGTGGCCGTCGCTTTCACCTTCACCGAATTGCCTGCAGAACCCGCATTGGTAACAAGACCGCTTTCCGTGATGGATGCATAGGCACTTCCTTCCGTTATGGTGAAGGCGAGCGTTCCCTTACTGCCCTTGACTGCTGTCCTGAGAACATCCGGCCTCAGAGTCTGGCCCTGAGATGCATACAGGGTTCGAATGGTGGAAAGTGTCTGCACGGCAGGAAGGATGGTTCCGGTGATCGACTGATCAGCCAATACATAATGGGCTGCATCCGTTCCGGTCAAGGTAAAGGCCGCCGGAGCCAAAAGGTGCACTTCGATCCCATCTCCCACAAAACGATCCGCATAGTAACCTGCAAGCTCAGTTTCCCCAATGCTCACATCTTCCTTTGTTTCTACCGCTTCCACTCCTTCTCCCACGGTTTTGGCCACAACACCGATCAGCTCACCCGGCTTGATCAGAGCCTCATCGTTTCCGTCATAGGTCTTCGATACCGAATAGGTAGTCGTAAGCGGTTTCGGTGCTATGCTCCAGGACACCTCTCTGGGCGCCTTCGTGTTATCTGCCCAAACATAGCCTTCCAGCAGGGTAAAGGTAGCCTTGTGCACGCCGGGCTCCGTGGCCTTTACATCACCTGTCACGGTGTAAGCACTTTGCTCTTCATCATAGGTAATTCCCTGCAGCTGTTGTCCGTTATAGACAAGTCCCGTGTTGACTCTCGGGATATCCACCTTTGCACAATCCTGATAGAATTCAATGTCATCGAACCGGACAATCTGATTATCCTTTCCCTCAAAGCTGATCTTGAGGGTGTTGGAGGTTGAAGTCGTAGTCATTGGTTCGGAATTGGCCTTTTCCCCATCGATATAAATATCAAAGGTGCGAGGCGTCGTTGCCGTATGGAGCTCCAGCTTGACATCCGTCCATTTCCCCTGTGGGAAGTATCTGCGCTCGGGTGCCGCAAACAGATCCAGCTCCGCAATATCGGTATGAGTTCCTCGGTAGCATTTATAGATCCCATCCTGCACCAGAAGATAAGAGATAAAATCACTGTCACTTCCAAGGCCTACGGCAAATGTAGGATTTTCTGCCTCAGAATATACTCTGCAGGACAATGTATAACTTCCATGCGCCTCTGTCGTCATTACCTTGGGATCCCTGCAATTTCCTGAATTAAACTCATAGGCCATATTTCCTGTTGCATCGGTATTCCAGAAACCAAAGCTGTAAGTAGCAAGTGCCCCTGTATTACTTCCGACACAACAGGCCTCGAACTCATCCCTGTAATACAGCTCACTGGGCATCTTGTAAGTAAGCACATTGCTGTAAACTCCCATTTGGTCCTTGAGCACCGCATAAATAAACCGGCTTCGGATATTCACATTGTTGGTTACTTCTAACCCATAGGTCCTATCGGCTGCAACCTCCGTCGGTCCATCGCCCTTCTCCTCGATGCTTTCAGCCTCCGGCGCATCTGCGCTTTCCGATACCAGATAGTAGAGCTCTCCGGCCATATCACTCTTCAGATAAATGGTTGCCTCGTCCGCGCTTTCCCTGAAGATGGTGCCGCCTGTGATCTTCGCACCATCAACGATCTCATAATCCACTTCATGAACAACGCTCTCCGGCAGGAAAACGGTTTCATTTCCGACCTTCTTTGTTACGCCTGCGATTGCTCTGACCTTGCAGGATCCGGAAAGGGTCGGCTTATCGTCCGGATCATACAGAATAGTCTTCTCCGGATTGGGATTCGATGCCGTGGGGTTGGGAACACTGCCATCCAGGGTGTAATAAATGGTTCTGTCTTCCTTTGTGGTAGTCAGTATCAGTGTCTGCGGCTTTGTGTATTTTGCGGATTCCGGCGAAAAATGCACGATGGCATCCTTGGTATTGGTCCGGAACTTGTACAGATATATATCGTCAAAATAGACTGTGCAGCCATTGATCGAATTCAAATTCAGTGAATGATAGTAATCGTGACTCGTCTCGATTGGCTCATCATTGATCTTCTTTCCGTCAATATAGGCATCAAAGTATCCGCTCTTCCCTTCCAGTCTTTCAAACACAAGACGGATGGTGTACCATTTGCCCGCCGTTGCCAGACCCGGATCATAGTCGGGCTCGATACGTTTAGACGCATCATTGTAAGTATCCTGACCATTCTTCCTTAGATACCATTTACCCTGATCCACACCGATCCCCATATAGTCAAAGTACATATAGGCAGTCGGCAAGCCGTCCGCAAACCGCATCTTGGCTTCCAGGATATAATTCCCGTTATAATCATTAATGCCATCCAAATAGATCGTCCCATCCTGACTGTTTGCCTTAATGGCGTAGGCCGGATTCCCCTCTACCTCCTCAATTGTACGATCATCATTGAATGACACATTGTATCCTCCGGTTTTGATCCCGACAGGATAAGCCGAAAAATCCTCCCTGACACAGTAATCATACGGCAGATAATTGGTCAGTACATTGCTGCAATGCCCCTGCTGATCCTTCAGACAGACAGAAATATACTTTGATCCTGCGGACAAACCATTGTTTACGATCGTAAGCTTCGTCACTTGATCCTGATTTGCCACTGTCTCTGATTTGATCCATCCCTTATCGGTATTGCACCGATCCACCCCATCCGGACAGCCTTCATTGGCGCTCACATAGTAATAAACCTCTCCTGCCACATCGGAAGAAAAGTAGCAATTTGCCTCATTTTGATAGTACCGGTTGACCGAAAGCCCCGATATTACCGGTCTTTCCCCAAAGGAATAGGCCTCTTCATAGGGAACACTTTCTGCCTTAAAATCATCTCCATCCATAAATCCGGAGATCGCCCGAATCGTGGTATCCTTTGATACTGCGATGGGCTCTGTATAGCGGACCGTGCTTCCGGCGTTCGGATTTGATTCCGTCGGATTGGGATAGCTTCCATCCATGGTATAATAGATCACCTTGGCCGAGCTTTCCGGTCTTTGCGTTGTCAATGTTACATGCTGTGTATCTGTGTACTTGGCTGTTTTCGGATCAAAGATCACATTGGCATTGATCTCCGCCGTTCCCTTGAATTTATAATGGCAAATATCATCCAGATAGAGGGATTCCGAAGCATCGACCTGCACGGTCATATCGTAATAGTCATATATAGACGTCTGGATGGGCGCATCATTGATCTTTTTGTTATCAACATAGACATCATAACACTTCTTCGGTCGGTCATACACAAAGCGGATCCGGTACCACCTATCCGGCACAGCCTTCGGTGGTGCAAAATCCGGCTGAAGACGAAGTGTAGGATTTCCCCAGGTATCCTGCGCGTTTTTTCGCAGATACCAATTGCCTTCCGCGACACCGATTCCAATATGATCAAAGGCAAAACTTGCCGACGGATCCTCATCATTAAATCGTACCTTCAGATCCACAACATTAGTTGCCTCAGAATCCCAGCTGGGAAGACTTAAGATCGAACCCTGGGATTTTACCAGATACGCCGGATTTCCACCTACCTCTTGGGCATAATGGTTTCCATCTATCCCCGTAATCGCGCTGCCTGCGGTAGCACCGATCGGAATAGCGGAAAAATCATCAAAAACATAATAGTTGTAGGGAAGATACGACTGCAGAACATTGCTTTTGATCCCGTCCTTATCCATCAAACAGACCGTAACATATTTGGGTCCGCTGGTCAGACCGTTTCCGTTGATGGAGAAGGTGGTCGCCGTATCCTGCGTTGCTGTTGCCTCTGCCTTCTTCCATCCTGCCGTCGTATCGCAAAGCTGTTCCGGATAGGTACTTGTCGCACCCACGTAGTAATAGATTTCTCCCGCCACATCGGAATAAAACCCGCAGGCCACGCTATCGGCATTCGTTCTCTGAACACTCATTCCCTTGATAATGGGTGCACTGGAAAAGGTATAGGTTTCCTCCCTGGCAATGCTTTCCGCCTTGAAAACGCTTCCTTCCATCACGCCACCGAGAGCTCTGATCCTGACAGTGGGGGAATCGGCCGGAATCTCAGGCTTATGATTCGAATCATATACAAGAGTGGTTCCCTTTCCGTATTCCGGATAACTGCCATCCGTTGTGAAAATATAGGTTTTACCCGGCATTGTACTGCTAAGGGTTACGGTCTGGGGCCTTGTGAAATGTGCTGTTTTTGGCAATATATCAACTGTTGCGTTAGGTGTGTTTACGCGAAATCTATAGTATCTGATATTATCAAAATAAGTCGTCTCATTGTTCGCTGATTCCATAGAAAGATCGTAAGCATCATACTTTGCAGTTTCGAAAGGTTCCTCGTTAACCTTATTTCCATCAATAAAAACATCGATTTTACCAAATGCCCTGTCATAGACGAATCTGATCTGATACCAGATATCCTTTACCGCATCCGTATGATTCAGAAAAACGCATTTTGTGGGATCTGCCCAGGTATTATCATCATTCTTTCTCAAATACCACTTGCCTTTGTAAACGCCCACTCCAATCTTATCCAATGCCAGTAACGCAGTAGGACTCGCAGCGGTAAACCGGACATCGGCTTCCACTACATCAACACTATTGCTATCCCAGGTATAGTAGATGCGATTCGTTCCCATACCCGTCTGGGTTTTGACAGCATAAGCCGGATTTCCATCCACAAGTTCAATGGTTCTGCTTCCTTCTACATTAAATCCGACATTATAAGCCACCTCGCCGGTGATTCCTGCCGGATAAGCGGAAAAATCCTCAATATTGCAGTAATCATAGGGCATCGGGATTTTCACGATATTGGTGAAGGTTTCATCTGCCTTTTTTACTACCACATAGACGTTCTTCGCTCCCGAAGAAACGCCATCCTGAAGTGTCAACCCCGTCACAGTATCGGCGACGATGGCATCCGCTGCTTTTCCCCTGGAAACAATATAAGATGGATCTGTTACATCCTCCTCCACCGTCACATAGTAATAGGGAGTACCTGCCTGTGTACAGCGGATATACATACTGGCAGCATCCGGGCTTTCCCGCTTCAGACCGCTTCCATACAGTTCCACCACTGCATCCGCCTTAACCGTTTCCGTCAAAGGCAAAAAGCCTGTGGGCATCCCGGAACATGCCAGCGCCACTGTAAGCAGCATCGCCGTAAGCTTTTTAAACCATCTTCCCCGTTTTCTCATAACGATTTCCTCCTGTTTCCTTCATCTATCTGTTCATTCATCTGTTCTTCTTCAGAAATAGGCAGAATTGCACACCTATACTAAAATTGTATCAAGATTTGTACAAAAGAAAAGGGCTTTGAGGATTTGTCAATGACAAATCTCAAAGCCCTAAATAATTGACTTATATTAATTCAGCCCCTATTGCTCTTCCCAATGCTCCAGCTCCCATTTCAGGGCATCCAAAAGCTGATCCTCGGGGAGTTTTTTGACAATCTCACCCTTCTTGATCAAAAGGCCTTCACCAATGCCTCCGGCAATGCCGATATCCGCTTCCTTTGCTTCCCCCGGGCCGTTGACCGCGCAGCCCATCACAGCCACCTTGATGTTCAGCGGAATATCCTCCACCATCTCCTCTACCTTGGTGGCAAGACCGATGAGATCGATCTTGGTACGGCCGCAGGTAGGACAGGATACCACCTCAATGCCGTCGCTCTTCAGTCCCAAACAGCGAAGAATGGCTCTTGCTGACCGGATCTCTTCCACGGGATCTGCACTCAGGGATACCCGCATGGTATCGCCGATGCCCTTGGCAAGCAAAATGCCCAGTCCTACTGAGGATTTGATATTGCCGCTCCACTGGGTCCCAGCTTCGGTGATGCCGATATGCAAGGGGTAATCCGTTACCTTAGCCAGCTTCTCATGGGCCCTGATGCACATGGGTACATTGGAGGATTTGATGCTGATCACCAGGTTATCATATCCTGCATCCTCGATGATATGCACCTTATCCAGAGCCGATTCCACAATGCCCTCTGCAGTGACGCCGTTATATTTTTCCACCAGTTCCTTTTCCAGAGAACCGCTGTTTACCCCCACACGGATGGGGATGTTTCTTTCCTTTGCCACATCCACAACGGCTTTTACTTTTTCCGCAGAGCCGATGTTTCCGGGATTGATCCGGATCTTATCTGCTCCGTTTTCCATGGCTGCAATAGCCATCTTGTAATCAAAATGAATATCCGCCACCAAGGGAATATGGATCTGCGGCTTGATCTTCGCCAGGGCCTTAGCCGCCTCCTGCGTCGGCACCGTACAACGGATGATCTGACAGCCTGCTTTTTCCAGCCGAAGGATCTGCTCCACCGTCGCTTCCACATTTTCCGTAGGGGTATTGGTCATGGACTGGATGGCAATGGGATTGCCTCCTCCAATCTTTAAGCCGCCGATATTTACTACTCTTGTATGATCATGATGCATAAGTCATTCCTCTTTTCTGTTTCTTGCTGCTTCTCTTTTATCCGGAGTTTTTATCTTCTGAAAATCTTAGTCAGATCGTTATAGAAGATAAATGCCATGAGCACCATCAGGCACACCATACCGATCATATGGACAAAGCCTTCCTTTTCCGGCGGGATGGGCTTGCCGCGAACCACTTCCAAAAGCAGGAACACCAGTCTTCCGCCATCCAGCGCGGGCAGCGGTAAAAGATTCATCACCCCAAGGTTGGCGGAAAGCAGCACACAGAAATTCAGCATATTCAGCCAGATGTAAAACAGACCGTCGGGCTTGGACTGCGTATAAACATCATTCACCATCTGGGCCATTCCCACAGGTCCGGCTACATCATCCTTGCTGACCTTTCCCTGGATCATAAGCTCCAGACTCTTGATTACGGTCTTGATCCAGTATCCTACTTCATAGAAGCTGTACTTTGCCGTTCCCAAAAGGCCGAATTTCTTATACTCTCCGGCACCTAAAAGACCGATGTAGTATCTGCCTGCCTGCTGGTTGTAAAAGGGCTTTACCAGCACCGTGGATTCTTTTCCGTCACGGATATAGCTGATCTCAATCTCTTCCCCGCGGTTAAGCATGGAATAAAGGCTGATATCCCGGTACAGATGTACCTTTTTACCGTCCAGCCTGGTGATCAGATCGCCTTCCTGGAGACCTACTGCTTTCGCAGCACCTTCATCCTGTACCTTCTGGATCACGGGAAGATCCACGCCGTAGCTGCCGATGATGATCATGGAAAACAGAAAGGCCAGCATGAAGTTAAAGAAGGGCCCTGCAAACACCGTGGCGATCCTGGCCCAAACGGAAGCTGCCGGAAAGGGAATATTACGCTTTCCCAGTTCCGTATTCGTTACAAACTCCTCAGCCTTACTCTGTGAAGCCGCCTCTTTCTTTTTATCCTTTTCCGTATCCTTCTCAGCGTCCTTATCCGCATCCGCATCTGCTTCCTCGTCCTCATCCGCTTTCACAAGATACTTGCCGTCTTCTCCTTCAAACATGCAGGCTCCGCCGATGGGCAAAAGCCTGATGGCGTATTTCACACCGTTTTTCTGAAAGGAAGCAATACAGGGACCCATACCGATGGAAAACTCCACCACTGAGATCCCGTTCAGCCTGGCGATGATGAAATGTCCGAACTCATGCACCAGGACCACAATACAAAAGATCACAAAAAACAATACAATACCCAAAATCAGTCTCCTCGCTTACGTACTATCGGATCCAACCATCGATCCGCTCATAGCATTCTTTTTCTGCCTCCAGGATCTGCTCCACGGAAGGGGCATCGATACGTGTATGATGCTCCATGGCTCTTTGGATCAGCTCCGGAATCTGCAAAAACGATATTTTTTCATCCAAAAACAGGGCCACTGCCTTTTCGTTGGCGGCGTTATAAACCGTGGGGACGCTTCCTCCCTGATCAAAGGCCTGTTGTGCCAGCTTCAGTCCCAGGAAAACCTCCGGATCCGGCTTTTCAAAGGTCATCTGTCCCAGTGCAAAGAGATCCAGCTCGTTGCCATGCATGGGCAGTCTGTCCGGATAGGTCAGTGCATATTGGATGGGCAGCTTCATATCCGGCACTCCCAGCTGTCCGATAACGGCTCCGTCCTCATATTCCACCATGGAATGTATGATGCTCTGGGGATGGACCACAACGGTGATCTGGTCGCTGGTGGCCCCAAACAGCCAGCCTGCTTCCATGATCTCAAGTCCCTTATTTACCATGGTGGCGGAATCAATGGTGATCTTCCTGCCCATGGTCCAGTTGGGGTGCTTTAATGCCATCTGGGGCGTTACGTTTTTCAGCTGCTCCAGGCTCTGTCCCCGGAAGGGTCCGCCGGAAGCCGTCAGATAGATCCTTCGCATCCGCTTTTTGGGATTGCCCTGCAGGGACTGGAAAATTGCGGAATGCTCGGAATCCACAGGAAGCAGGGCTACGCCCTTTTCCTTTACCAGCTTGGTAATAATATGGCCTGCACAAACCAGGGTTTCCTTGTTGGCCAGTGCAATATCCTTTCCCGCCTCAATGGCTGCTATGGTAGGCCGGATGCCGATCATGCCCACAACTGCAGTCAGCACCACATCCGCTTCCGGAAGGGATGCGATCTCACAAAGTCCCTCCATTCCCGCAAGGACCTTGGTGTCCGTATCCGCTACAGCATCCTTCAACCTGGCTGCCGCTGCTTCATCATATAAAACGGCGTAGGAAGGATGAAACTTTCTGATCTGCTCCTCCAACGCCTTTTCATTTTTTCCTGCTGCCAGCGCCAGAGGGCTGAACAGCCGGTTATACTCTTCTATGACTTCCAGGGTCTGGGTTCCGATGGAGCCTGTGGAGCCCAGTACAACAATCTTTTTCTGCATTCTGTTACCTTCTTTTCTGTACTTCTGTTGCCGGTTCTTTTTCTACTTCAAACATCCCGTAAGCAGGATCACCAGATAATAGATCATGGGGGATGTTACAATGACGGAATCAAAACGATCCATGATACCGCCGTGTCCCGGGATCAAATTGGAATAATCCTTCAGTTCGTGATCCCTCTTAATGCCGCTGGCCGCCAGATCTCCGCACTGACTCAAAACAGAACCCACTGCACTGATGAGGGGGAAGGTCCAAAGGATCTCGGGTCCCAGAGTCAGATCCCCGGCAAACATAGTCAACGCCTTGGCATAGACAAAAGCAATAAGGGCCGCACCTGCTACGCCACCGATGGCACCTTCGATGGATTTTTTCGGAGACAACACCGGAGCCAGCTTATGTTTTCCAAAAAGCATGCCCACACAGTAAGCGCAGGTATCACACCCCCAGGATGAACAAAAGATCAGCCATACCAGATATTTTCCCATGGGCAGCGTCCTGGTCTGATAGATAAAGGACAACAGAACAGGAGCATACAAAAAGGAAAAACCGGCTGCCATGATCTGAGGTGCCTTATATCTCGGGAAGGTCAGCACGTAAAAGAGCAGCATTCCCATGATAGTTAAAATGATCACCATAAGACCATAGGTGGGCATCAATTCTTTGCCGAAAAACAGCAGTCCGTAGAATGCCAAAATCCCCACATACCCTACTGCTTCCGGCAGAGCAAAGGTCTCCTTTTCATTTCGCACACCGCAAGCTCTCACCAGTTCGAAAAAACCGATCAAAGAGATGAGCAATGTAAAGATCAAAAGCACGGGTCCTCCCAGGGCAACAACTACGATAAGTCCCGCCAACATGACGATCCCGCTAATGAGTCTGGTTAGCATATGCTTCCTCCGCTGTTACTTTTCTTCCGTCAGACCGCCGAATCTGCGATCCCGTTTTTGATAATCCTCAATGGCTTTTTCCAGCTCCGCCTTATCAAAGGCAGGCCAGGGAACCGGAGTAAAATAATACTCCGTATAAGCCATCTGCCAGATGAGGAAATTGGAAATTCTCTGCTCGCCGCTGGTACGGATCAATAGATCCGGATCGGGAATCCCCTTTGTATCCAGATACTCGGCAAAGGTCTCCACCGTCAGATCCTCCGGCTTCATCTCTCCCGCTGCCGCTTTGGCAAGCATCTTTTTCACCCCTCTTACGATCTCATCCTGTCCGCCGTAATTCAGGGCAATGGAAAGAGTCAGTCCGGTATAGCCTGCGGAAGCTTCTTCCAGTTTGGCAATGCCTTCCTGCAGATCCGGATCCAGCCTGGTCTTATCACCGATAACCTTTACCCGCATATTGTTCTTTTTCGACAGGGTGAGGCAACTCTTCATATACTCCCGAAGGATCCGCATGAGGGCATCCACTTCCTCCTTCGGACGGCTCCAGTTCTCCGTGGAAAAAGCGTAGATGGTAAGGTACTTCACTCCGAAGGAATCGGCGGCCCTGCAGATGGATTCGATGTTTTTCGCTCCCTGTGCATGTCCGGCGTTTCGGGGAAGGCCTCTTTTTTTCGCCCATCTTCCGTTTCCGTCCAATATGATCGCCACGTGCTGCGGCACTCTGTCCATATCCATAGTTTGTCCCTTTCTTCCTGTCTCGCAAAACAAACCAAGAGGGAAAACAAGGTGTTGTCTCCCTCTTGTGTGTATCCCTTATAAAACGGCCACGCTTATACGGTGAGGATCTCCTTGGATTTCTCCTCGATCATAGCATCGATCTGCTTGCCGTATTTATCAGTGAGCTTCTGCAGCTCATCCTGCATATCCTTAACCTCATCCTCGGAAACATCTTCCTTGGTGAGCTTCTTAAGGGCATCGTTGCCGTCACGACGGATGTTTCGGATGGCAACCTTGCCTTCCTCGCCTTTCTTCTTTACCTCTTTTACCAGGTCCTTACGTCTTTCCTCCGTAAGCTCCGGGAATACCAGACGGATCACAGCGCCGTCATTGGAGGGGGTAATTCCTACATCAGATGCCAAAATTGCCTTCTCAATGGCTTTGATCAATGACTTCTCCCAGGGTGCGATCTGGATCATTCTGGGTTCCGGAACGGTAATATTGCCCACCTGCTGCAGGGGCGTAGGTGTTCCGTAATAATCCACTTTGATCTTATCCAGTACGTGCGGATTGGCACGTCCTGCCCTGATGGAGGCGTATTCGGATTTTAAAAACTCGATCGCCTTTGTCATCTTCTCGTCATACACTTTGATTCTCTCGTCCATTTTGTAACCTCCCTTTGGTTGTCTTTTGCTTCCGGTTTAGCCTACTGTGACCTTCGTTCCGGAAAAATCCCCTTTCATCGTCTTCACAATGCTCTGTTCTTCATTCAGTCCGAATACCCACATGGGCATCTTGTTATCTCTTGCCAGGATGGATGCTGTCATATCCACCACCTGCAGGTTCTTTGCGATGACCTCATCAATGGTGATCTCATCATATTTGGTGGCAGAAGGATCCTTTTCGGGATCTGCGTTATACACGCCATCGATGGATTTTGCCAGCAGGATGCAATCCGCTTCCACTTCGATGGCCCGAAGTACCACTCCGGTATCCGTGGAGAAATAAGGATGTCCGGTACCCCCTGCAAAGAATACCACCTTGCCCTGCCCAAGAGCTTCCACAGCTTTATCCTTGGAAAAAAGCTCCGTAAAGGCGCCGATGGCAAAGGGTGTCATGATCATAGTCTCCATGCCCTCTGACCGAAAGATCTCCGATACGTAGAGGCAGTTCATAACCGTTGCCAGCATTCCGATCTGGTCTGCTTTGGTACGGTCGATCCTCTCGCTGCTTCTGCCCCGCCAGAAGTTTCCGCCGCCGATGACGACGCCTACCTGCACGCCCTGCTTTACAATCTGGGCAACCTGAAGGGCCACACCTCTTACGGTATCTTCGTCAAAGCCTGTCTTTTTCTCTCCTGCCAGCGCTTCACCGCTGAGCTTTAACAATACTCTCTGTGCCATAGTTCTCCTTCCTTATTTGCCGAACCGATCAAAGAAGCTTGAAGGGCTGTTTTCCGCATAGCACTGCGAGCACATACCTTCGATTGCCGCTCCGTTGTTGATCTGTACGGATTTGGATTTGATATTACCCATCACGATGGCTGAGGAATCCAGGATCACGGGACCGTGTACATCGATATCACCCTTTACCGCTCCTGCGATCACTGCGCTGGATGCGAAGATGTTGCCGATGATCACGGAATCCTTACCAATCTTGGCGGTTCCGTCTGCATGGATCTGTCCGCAGATCTGTGCTGCATCTGCAAATACCTCAGCTGCCTTGGCATCACCCTGGAGCTTGCCGGATACATTGAGTTTACCCAGGGCGGTTACATTGCCTTCCACAATACCCTGTACCTCAATGCTGCCCTTGGAAAGCACGTCGCCTCGCACGGTCATACACTTGGTGATCACTGCGTTCTCATCTACGGGTTCTCCCTCCATATCCTCAGGCTTCAACGCCTCCACAGGCGCTGCTGCCTCAGTGCTTTGTACTTCTTCCTTCTTTACTTCTTCTGCCATTTCTGCTTCCGGTGCCTTCTCGCTTTCTGCCTCTTTTGCTGCAGTCTCAGGCGCCGTCTCCTCCTTGTTATTTACTATATTTGCAATGGACTTCAGTTCATTTGCCGCAGCCTCAATGGTGGGATCCACCTTTGCAGGCTTTTCTTTCACTTCCTTGGTCTCCTTCACAGCCTTTTCCTTGGTCTGCTCAGAGGCTACCGCTGCCAGACCCAGATCCAGCTGCATCTGCTCCCCGAATACGGGAGCTGCTTTTCCGTCAGGAGAGATCGCATCCTTCTCCTGCTTGATCACATCAGCCTGCTCCAGAGCCTTAGCCAGATCCTCGGAGGGCATCACATCCGCATCATCTGATACAGGCGTTGCTTCCGGCTCCTTTTCCTCTGCCTTCTCAGGCTCTTTCTCCCGGGCTGGTTCTTCCAAAGGCGCAGGCTCTCCCTTTGCCTCCTCGGCAGGCGCATCCTCTGTAGCCATCTCTTTTCCGGCCTCGCTTAAAGCAGCGATGGACGCTTCTATGCTATCTACACCATCAGACGCAGCGGCCTTTTCCGGCTCGACGACTTCGCCTGTCAGCTCATCCACCGCAATGGAAAGATCCTCTTTTAAATCCTGAAAAAATCCCATCTTAGTTTTCTCCTCCACTCTTTAAGTGCTGCACCGATTCGAAGTCCATATCCTCCGTAACCGGTAATATCTCTACATCATCCCGTTTGGAAAGCTCCTCCAGGATCATGGAAAGTGCTTCTACCGTTGTATTCTTTCCGGTGGCGTCATGCATGAGCACCACCTCTGTCTCTTCCTCGCCGATTTTGCCCAGGACCCGGTTTGCCAGGCTCTTTGCGCTCTGCAGGTTCTTGGTGGCATCTCCCGATACGATGTTCCAGTCCATGTAGTAAATGTTCTGCTGCTCCAGATAATCCGCCAGCTCCTGCATGGGAACCTTGCTCACTTCATTGGAGCTTCCTCCCGGAAACCGGTAAAACCTGGACCAGACTCCCGTATTCACATACAGATAATCCTGGAGCTTTTCCAGATCCTCTGCAAAGGCCTCCTTGGACTTGTAGATCTCACCGTATTTGTGACTGTAGGAATGCATTCCCAGGGTGTGACCTTCATCCACGATCCTTTTGTACAGGGGAATGTAATAGTCCCCTTCCATCCCGGTTACGAAAAAAGTGGCCTTCACATCATACTGCGCCAGAACATCCAAAATCCGGTCCGTGTTACCGCTGGGTCCGTCATCAAAGGTCAGATACACCTTATACTTGGGGCCTTCCGACGTCTCTTCCCAATAGGATGCCCCTTCTCCGGATGCTTCCCCGCTTTGCACGGCGGCGTCCCCTGTAGCCTCGTTGCTTTCGCCGGCTCCCTCATCCGAAAGGTTAGCCTCCTGCAACTTTTGCTCCACTGCAGCATCCTCCGCTGCCTGCGCGGTTTTTGCCTTTCCCGAAGCTTTGCTCTGCTCTCCTGCCTTCAGCCTTTCAACCTCCCTTGTCATATCATCCAGTTGGCGGTTTAATTTGTTCACCTGAAACAGCATGAAGATGCTCAAAAGCATGGGTATGATCAACGCAGCAGCGACCAGGATCACGATCATTTTTTTCAGCCTTTTCACTCGCTCCGGCCGCTTGGAATGCGCTTCCCCGGACATAAGACCTCCTTTTACCACTGCCCTGATTGCCTAATCCGACTTATTATAGCACACCCCCCGCTCAAAATCTACTATCCTTCTTACAAAGATGGTAAAAATCCATGCTTGACCAAGCAGGATGAGAATGCTATGATAAACGATGACAGGGGAAGACACCCATAAGAAAAAACGCAGGTCATTCAAATTACATATTGGTTACAAGGGGGAGACACCCATGACAAAAAACATTATTGTGACGGACATCAATGGTAACGTAACTGGTACCACCTACCCGAAGCGGGCAAGGGGTCTTATAAAAAGCGGACGTGCGACCGAAGTGGATGAGCATACCATACGGCTCATCTCTTCGGTCTTTACGGACGCTTTTTCTTTTGAAACGGAGGAAACAAAAATGGCTAACATTATAGATTTTAAAGCAAGAGGATTTAAGCTGGTACCTGAGTGCACCAGCAATCGCGGCACAAGACTCATCGTAACGGAGAACGAGGAAAATGTGGAGTGCTTCGAGATCGGTGAAGGCGGCATGATGACCGAGATCGCCCGTAAGGTAGATCTGCAAAAGGATCAGGATTACGTATTCCGCTTCACTATCAAGAGTCGCTTCGTCAGAGGCGAGAATGCAGAGAGCATGGTCAGCATCTACTTCGATGAACAGGGTGACGGTTACACCTATCCTTTGGACCGTGCAGACAAGAACCGCTTCAAACCCGTGATCTGCAAAAAGACCGACGATGGACTGCTTCGTGTATTTGAACTGCCCTTCAACAGCGGCGATTCCGAAAGCTGCACCATCGACATTAGTGTTCACGACATGACCGCATGGCTCTATCCTGCCAAAGAGGCAGATGCTTACAGCGCACTTGAGGACATTGATTATGATCAGTGGAGACAGGATGAGCTGCACAGAGTGGCTAAGTACTTAAGCGACATCGGCGGCAGCATCGGCGAGACCATGGTTGAGACCCTGAGCGGTTTAGGAGATTTCGTCGGCAAGGCCGGAGACAAGCTGGCAAAGACTGTATCCGATGTGATCAATCGCCCCTCTTCTTCCGATGCAGCTGCAGAGAAAGAAGCTGACGAAGACATTGAGGAAGAGGTAATCCTTTCAGAGGAAACCACCGCTGCCAATGACCAGGCTGCAGAAGCAGACGCCAAAGCTGCTACGGAAGCACCTGCAGCGGAAAAGAGCGAAAGCTAAGCCTTTTTTGACTTTTTTATCAAATCCAATCTAACCCATTAAAAAATTCCGCCGCCGGTTTGCCCATACCGACGGCGGTTTTTTTCATCCATTAATCCTTCTCGTAAAAAACGATATCCATACCATCATTGATCCGCTCTGTTTTCCCTGTTTGATGGTACCCTGCTTTCTCATAGAGGTGGAGATTCCCCTTTTCCTGCAAAATGGTATCCAGGCACCAGTGATGGGCACCGTAGATCCTTTCCGCTTCCCGAATAGCCTCATAGGCATATCCCTTGTTTCGAAACTCCTTCATGATCCAAAGAGGCGAGATCCGCTTTCTGCTTCCGTCCTTTTTATCAATGATCCGGATGCATCCCACTCTCCTGTTTTCCGCCAGGATAAAATAGTAGGTAGTCCCGGGCTGCTCAAAGCGGGCAAGCACCTTTTCAAAGGGCTCTGCCCCGGGACTTATCTCATAATCCCGGTAAGTTTTCAGCAGATCGGAAAAGGCCTCGATCTGCATCCTCCAAACCTCTTCTATGGTATCCCTTGTAACAGTTTCAAATGTAACGCCCATGGCTCTTCCTCTTCCCTTTTGCAATCTTGATACCTTTTCGATTTTATCATTTTTCATGAAAATAGAACAGAACAAAATAACAGCGGCAGAGTCCTTTCTTACTCTGCCGCTGTCTTAGGCATGATCTTGGGAGGGATCATGAAACTTGTAAGCGATCAATATCCTTTCTGGCCGCCATTGCCGTAGTCATAGCCTTCACCGGCTCCGAAGAATCTTCTGAAGAACTCTTCGATATCTTCCTGGCTGTAGGACCCATCCTGACCGTAGCCGTAGTCATCCTCGTATGCGTCCCCGTCATCCTGTCCCTGATCTCTGTCACGATCCGGAAGGGGAGGTCTTTGCATATCTTCGCCGTTATCGTAGTTATCTTCCTGACGGTCCTCTTCTGACTGTGCATCGCCCTTTTCTTTTTTGCTGTTTTCTTCTTCCTCTATACGGGCCTTCTTGGCATCTTCATAGGCTGCCAGCGTAACCTTGACGGTCTTTTCCTCATACTCACCGTCGTTCATTCTCATATAGGTTACTTCAACGGTATCTCCCTGCTTGTAGTAGGCTACCTGCTCCTTCAGATCTTCAAGGCCGCTGATGCCGATACCGTCAAACTTGGTGATGACATCACCCTTTTTCAGGCCTGCCTTCTGTGCTGCACCGTCTTCCTGTAATTCATCTATGTAAGCGCCTTCAGGAATACCATACATCTGAGATACTTCCTCGGACACGGATTTTACGGTTACTCCAAGGAATCCTGCTTCCTCGGGAGAAGCCTTTTCCATGGAAGCTCTGTTCATCAGTTTATCAAGGATGGGCATTGCGGTATCGATGGGGATGGCATATCCCATACCTTCCACCTGGGATGATGCAAATTTCGCGGAGTTGATACCGATGAGCTCACCGCTCATATTCAAAAGAGCGCCGCCGCTGTTACCGGGGTTGATAGCTGCATCCGTCTGGATCAGCTTTGCTGCCATGTTCTCGATCTCTACTTCACGATCCAGGGCAGAAACAATACCTGTAGTTACAGACTGTCCATAGCCCAGGGCGTTACCGATGGCAATAACCTGATCTCCTACGCTCAGATCTTCGGAGGTACCGATCTTGATGACCTTGATGGCATCCAAAACTTCTTTGTCAATGTCGCTCTTTTTTACGGAAACGATAGCCAGATCATTTTTCACATCTGTTCCGCACACCTTGGCTGCTACTACTGCATCCTCGGAATCCTGGAAGCAAACGGAAACTTCGTTTGCGTTGCTGACTACGTGATTGTTGGTAGCGATCAAAAGCTCATCATCTTTCTCGCTGACTACGATACCACTGCCTGCGCCCTCGGACTCATAGCTCTGGGTACCGAACATGCCTCTGACCTCTTCCACGCCTTTTACCGTAATGGATACGATGGAAGGCATTGTGGCTTTGGTGATCTCAGAGATGGTTGCTGCACCTTTGGTATCCGTAACAGGGATGGTAGCGGATTCTTTTTTCTCATCTGCCTTCTCTGTCTTGCGGCTGCCTGTGTCTGCAACTTCCTGACTCTTTTCTACCGTTGCTGTCTCAGCAGGTGCTTTCTTTAAGAAGGTCTTGTTTGCAACTACTACAAACCCGGAGAAAACAAGTGCGCCGCAAAGACCGAATACCGCACCGTTAAGTGCGCTTCTTCCAAATCCTGTGGAAGGCTTCTTTTCCTTTTTCTCTTTCTTCTTTTTGCTCTTTTCCTCAGCCTGCTTAGCACCTTCGGGAGAAAACTGCATCTGCACGATCTCCGGCTCGGGGCTTTGCTCCGGCTCCGGCATCTCACTGGTGCTTTCCCCTGCTGCCAGGTTCATCTCGGAAACTGTATCATGTTCAGTATTGTATGTATCTTCTGCAGATACCTCTTCGATCTCAATCATGGCAGGGCTCTCATTTGCACCTGTGCTCTGCAGCGTATCTTCGCTTTCAATGTTTGTAAGCTCTTCGTTTCTGTTTTCATCATATTCGTAACTCATACCTGCACCTCCATTTTTCATCGGCCCTCTGTGACCGTTTCATTTTGTTCGGCTTTTGTGTTTACACTTGGTAAGATACGAGGTAATTGTTTCCGAATTTTGATGAAATTGTGTCATTTCTGTGATAGTGAAGAAATTTTACAACGCCTTTTTCAAAGAAGAAACAAACTCCATCAGGGGTTCTTTTGCCTGATCCTTATACTGTGCGATCACGCGGATAATGGCGCTTCCCACAATGGCTCCGTCGGAGATTCCTGCCATCTTAGCAGCCTGCTCCGGGGTGCTGATACCAAAGCCGATGGCACATGGGATCTTGGTATGCTTTCTGATGGTATCGATGGTTTCGGAAAGGTTTGCGGAAAACTCCGTCCGAACTCCCGTAACGCCCATGGAGGATACCACATATAAGAAGCCTTCTGCATCCTCAGCGATCTGGCCGATTCGCTTTTCGGAGGTGGGAGATACCATGGAGATCACCTCCACGCCGTACTTCTTTGCCACCTCGGCAACTTCCTCTTTTTCCTCAAAAGGAAGCTCCGGAGATAAAAAGCCATCTACACAAAGCTCTTTGCACTTTGCAAAGAAGGCGTCATATCCGTAGTGGTGTACGGGATTGATGTAGGTCATAAACAAAAGCGGGATCTGACTCTTTTCCCGGATCTTTTTTACTGCCTCAAACAATCCTTCCATGGTGAATCCGGCTTGCAATGCCCGAAGGCTTGCCTCCTGGATCACAACACCCTCAGCGGTGGGATCTGAGAAGGGAATACCGATCTCAATGATATCCGCACCTGCCTCTTCCATGGCAAGTACATATTCTACGGTCTTATCCAAACTGGGATCCCCGGCTGTAATGAAGGGGATCAGACATTTTCCCTTTTGAAATGCATCCTGTATTCTACTCATGAAGATCTACCCCCTTATATCTGGCAATGGCTGCCACGTCCTTATCACCGCGTCCAGAAAGGCATACGATGATGGATTCATCCTTTCCGTAATCCTTTGCAATCTTCGTTACATGTGCAAGTGCATGGGCACTTTCAATGGCACAGATAATACCCTCTGTCCGAGCCAGGTATTCAAAGGCTTCCACTGCTTCATCATCCGTTACAGGAACGTACTGTGCTCTGCCTGTGCTGTGAAGGTATGCATGCTCCGGTCCGATGCCCGGATAGTCCAGACCTGCGGAAATGGAATACACAGGAGCGATCTGTCCCTGCTCATCCTGGCAAAAATAGGACTTCATTCCGTGGAAGATTCCCAGGGTTCCCGTAGCGATGGTGGCTGCAGTCTCGGGAGTATCTACGCCCTTTCCTGCTGCTTCGCAGCCGATGAGCTTCACGCCTTCATCGGGAACAAAGTTATAAAACATACCCATGGCGTTGCTGCCGCCGCCCACGCAGGCTACTACAGCTGCAGGAAGCTTTCCTTCCTTCTCTAAGATCTGCTCTCTGGCTTCCCGGCTGATGACTGCCTGGAAATCTCTTACGATGGTAGGGAAGGGATGAGGGCCCATAACGGATCCTAATACATAATGGGTATCATCCACCCGGCAGGACCACTCTCTCATGGCCTCATTTACTGCATCCTTCAAGGTCTTGGTGCCCGTATCCACGGGATGTACCTTTGCTCCCAAAAGCTCCATACGATACACATTCAAGGCTTGTCGCTCCGTGTCATGACGTCCCATGAAGACTTCACATTCCATGCCGAAAAAAGCGGCTGCGGTGGCTGTTGCCACACCGTGCTGTCCTGCTCCGGTCTCTGCAATAAGACGGGTCTTTCCCATCTTCTTGGCAAGAAGAGCCTGTCCCAACACGTTGTTGATCTTATGGGCTCCCGTATGGTTCAGGTCCTCACGCTTTAAATAGATCTTTGCACCTCCCAGATCCTTTGTCATCTTCTCTGCATAGTACAAAAGAGAAGGTCTGTTGGCGTACTCCCGAAACAGGGTATTCAGTTCCTCGTTAAACGCCGGATCGTTTTTGTAATGCTCATAGGCTTCTTCCAGCCGATACAGTTCATTCATCAGTGTTTCGGAAATGTACTGTCCGCCGAACTGTCCGAATCTTCCTTTACTCATGCTGTTTTCCTTTCTGTTCTTTTGGTTCTTATCTTACCTGGTTTCAATAGTTGTATGCTGCTAACTTTATGCCTCAGGACTGATGCCCTTAAGTACATCCAGCATTTCTTTCTTATTTTCACTACGCATCAAAAGCTCACCGATCAATACCGCATCCACCTTGTAGGTTTCCAGCCTTCTGATATCCTCCGGAGTCTTCATACCGCTTTCGGATACAAAGAGTACATCCGACGGTACCAGTTTTCTCAGCCTTTGGGAATTGGTGATATCCACGGAAAAATCCTTCAGGTTTCTGTTGTTTACGCCGATGATCCCGGCGCCGCACCGAAGGGCAGTTTCGATCTCACTTTCATCATGGGTTTCCACCAAAGCGGAAAGTCCCAGGCTTTCTGCCACTTGCATGTAGTCCTTCAGTTCTTCCTCGGAAAGGATGGATACGATCAAAAGCACCGCCGAAGCTCCCAGCAGCTTTGCCTCGTAAATCATATAGGGATCTACGGTAAAGTCCTTTCGCAGCACCGGAATGCTTACGGTATCAGTGATGCTTTTTAGGTATGCATCACTTCCCTGGAAAAAGAAGGGCTCCGTCAAGCAGGAAATGGCGGATGCGCCTGCCCTTTCATACTCCTTTGCAATGGCAAGGGGTTCAAAGTGTTCTGCGATGACGCCCTTTGAAGGAGAAGCTTTTTTCACTTCGCAGATAAAGCTCATGCCCTCTTTTGCCAAAGCCTTTTCAAAGGGAAAGTCTGTATGGGCAGGTAAGGCCATTGCCTTTTCTCTGATCTCTTCTAAGCTGACCTCCTGCTTTCTTTCGGCGATACGCTTTTTTGTTTTTTCTGCTATGGTTGCCAGGATCTGATCCATGGTTTGTTTCCTTTCTTGGATTGCTCTTATGATGGGCTGTCTGTTATGCGTTGCTGACCTCGATGAGTTTTTCCAAAACTGCCAAGGCCTTGCCACTGTCAATAAGCTCTGCTGCCAGCTTGATGCCCTCTGCCATATTCTCAGCCTTCTGACCGATAACAAGGGAAGCTGCCGCATTCATCAAAACCGCATCTCTCTTATGTCCCTTTTCACCCTTCAGGATGGCTCTGGTGATCTCGGCGTTCTCCTGAGGTGTGCCGCCCTTCAGATCATCCTTGGTGCATCTTTCCAAACCGAAATCCTCAGGCTTGATAATGCTGGTTCTGAACCATCCGTTCTGGAACTCGCAGATCTTGGTGGGTGCACTCATGGAGATCTCATCCAGCTTATCCAAACCATAAACCACCATACCTCTCTTCACACCCAGGCTCATCAAAACCTGTGCCAGAGGCTCTACAAGATACTCATCATACACACCCAGAAGCTGCATGGAAGGAGATCCCGGATTGGTAAGGGGGCCTAAGATGTTAAACACGGTACGGAAGCCCAGCTCCTTTCGAATGGCGCCTACATATTTCATGGAGGTGTGATACTTCTGTGCAAAGAAGAAGCACATACCCACTTTCTGAAGGAGCTCTACGCATTTCTCCGGAGTCTGGTCGATATTCACCCCAAGAGCTTCCAGGCAGTCTGCGGTACCGCACAGAGAGGAGGCTGCGCGGTTACCGTGTTTTGCTACCTTCATACCTGCTGCCGCTGCTACCAGGGCAGATGTGGTGGAAATGTTAAAGCTTTGTGCGTTGTCGCCTCCGGTTCCCACGATCTCAAACAGATCCATGTCAGTCTCTACCTTTGTGGCATGATCTCTCATGGCTGCTGCACAGCCTGCGATCTCATCCGTGGTCTCGGCTCTTGCACTTTTGGTGGAAAGAGATGCCAGAAAGGCTGCATTCTGCGTGGGCGTGGTCTCACCGCTCATAATCTCATTCATGACGGTGTAGGCTTCGTCATAGGTCAGATCTTCCTTGTTTACGATTTTTACGATTGCTTCTTTGATCATTTTGTTATCCTCCTCGGTTTTACATAGTTTGATTTGTTATTTGTTTTGATATGTTCTGATTCATTTTTTTCTTATATGGATAAAAAGTTGGCGATCATCATCGCCCCTTCCGGAGTCATAATGGACTCGGGATGAAACTGCAGTCCGAAAATGGCTTTTTCCTTGTGCTCTACGGCCATGACCTCTCCGTCTTCCGTCTCCGCTGTTACCAAAAGCTCCTCGGGGAGGCTTTCCGCCTCCGCTGCCAGAGAATGGTATCTTGCCACCTGAAAGGGCTTTGTAAATCCCTTCAAAAGCTTGCTCTCTCCCTTTGCTGTCACCATGGAGACCTTGCCGTGCATCATCTCTTTTGCGTATCCCACTACGCCCCCTAAGGCTTCGCAGATGGCCTGATGTCCCAGGCAAACTCCAAGGATGGGAATTTCGCCTCCCAGCTGTCTTATCACCTCTTCACAGATTCCTGCATCCTGAGGTCTTCCCGGTCCCGGTGAAAGAACGATGTGGGTTGGTGCCAGGGCCCTGATCTCATCAATGGTGATCTTGTCATTTCTCACCACCCTGATGGCATCGGAAAGGATTTGGGGGAGGCCCCATTTTTTGTCATACTCGCTTCCGATGAGCTGATACAGGTTATAGGAAAAACTGTCGTAGTTATCGATGAGCAGTATCACTTAAATCCCCCCTTCCGATTCTTTCAAGGCTTCCATAACGGCGCCTGCTTTGTTCAAACATTCCTGATATTCTTTTTCCGGAACACTGTCTGCCACGATGCCGGCTCCGGATCTTACATATACCTTTCCGTTCTTGGCAAAGGCAAGCCTTATGGCAATGCAGGTATCCAGGTTTCCGGTAAGGTCCAGGTATCCTACGGCCCCGCCGTAGATTCCTCGTCTGGCTCCCTCCAGTTCTCCGATGATCTCGCAGGCTCTTATCTTAGGTGCTCCGGATAGGGTTCCTGCGGGAAGGATGGCATCCACTGCCGAAAGGCTGTCCTGATCCTCTCTCAGCTGTCCCGATACTGTAGATCCGATGTGCATCACATGAGAAAATCTCAAAATGTCCATGTACCGCTCTACCTTTACGGAACCGATCTTACTGATCTTACCGATATCGTTTCTTCCAAGGTCCACCAGCATGTTGTGCTCAGCCCGTTCCTTTTCATCTGCAAGGAGTTCCTTTTCCAGGGCCTCATCCTCTTCCATGGTCTTTCCGCGGGGTCTGGTGCCTGCCAGGGGGAAGGTGTAAAGCTTACCGTTTTCCAGCTTTACCAAAGTCTCCGGGGAAGCTCCCACGATCTCCAGATCACTGCCGGAGAAGTAGAACATGTAGGGGGAAGGATTGGTGGTTCGAAGGATCCTGTAGGTATCCAAAAGGCTTCCTTCCATCTCAGCTTCCATACGGTTGGAAAGTACCACCTGGAAGATGTCTCCCTCCTTGATGTAAGCCTTGCCCTTTTGTACCATGTCGCAGTACTGCTCTTTGGTAAACAGGGGCTTAAAGTCTGTTTTCAGCTTCAAAGGCTCTTCCAGTTTCGGTGCTCCCTCCAGGATGAGTTTCTTCATGGAGGAAAGGTCCTCTTTTGCCAAATTGTAAGCGGCTGCTAACTTTTCTTGTAATGCCTTTTCCTCTGATGCACTGTCTGTTTCTTCAATCCCGGTTTTCAGATTGGTGATGAGGATCATCTTCTGCTTGAAATTGTCAAAGCAGATCACCTTATCAAAGAGCATCAGGTCCAGATCCTGAAAGCCGTCCTGATCCTCCTCTCCCAGTCCTCCGTTTTCCAATCCCGGCTCGCTGTATTTGATGTAGTCGTAGGAGAAGTACCCCACAAGTCCGCCGGTAAAGGGTGGCATGTTCTCGATGGTAACGCTTTGATAATCCTTTAAGATCCTGCGGATCTCTTCCTTGGGATGATCCACGGTTTTGGTCTCTTCCCTTCCCTGCTCCTGCAGGGTCAGAACGTGATCCCGACAGGTGAGGCAAAGCCCCGGTTCGTATCCCAGGAAAGTGTAGCGTCCCCAGTTCTTGTTGTCCTCCGCGCTCTCCAGTAAAAATACATGTCTGCTGACATTCTTTAAGATCTTCAGTACCTCAATGGGAGTCTTCAGATCTGCCAGCATTTCGCATGCCACCGGGATCACGGCAGGTTTTTCCTTTTGTGCGATCCTCAGTATCCCCTCAAAATCCGGGTAAGTCTTCATGGGTCATCCTCCTTTCAGCAAATTAAACTAATAAAAAACGTCCTCGACAAAAGATCTCTTCTGTCAAGGACGGTAAATACAAATTTCCCGCGGTGCCACCTTGCTTTATGCTCTCGCATACTCTCATCGGATACCAACATATCCTTCGCCTTTTACGCAGGCTTTACGTCTCGGATACTCAGCCGTATTCTGCCTTTCCCCTTGCCCTCTGCGGTCCATTTAACAGGCTGCGTTCTGTCCGGCTCTCAGCTCCCCGGACTCTCTGTGAGTGCACGATCTGTTTTTATCTCCGCATCATCGGTTTATCCGCTATTCACTTATCATTGCCAACTATACTACGTTTTTTTCAAGAATGCAAGATGCAATTTTGCACACTCTCATTTTTTTGCAGCCATGATGGCACACCAGTATTCGGTGCCGTCTTCCGCTACGTAATATCCTACACCAATATCCTCATATCCCTTTCCGATGATAGCCTTCTTGGTATCGGCATTGTTCATCCAGGCGGAAACGATCTTCTTGGGAGAGGTGATCTTCCTGCCGATGATCTCGTAGCAATAGAATCCGTAATTGTATTTCAGACTGATGGCCGAAGTAAACTGGGTCTTGTTGGGACGAATGTGGCTGTAGGAGGTAGCCAGCTCCTTTGCACGGATTTTGGCAGCGCTCTGCAGATACCGGTTATAATCAAGACCCGTCAGACCGTAGTTGCGACGCTGCAGATTAATCAGGGTCCTGGTGCGCTTCATGTAGGAGTCTCTTACGTTGTGAACGCTGACGGTGCAGGTGTGCTTGGTATTTCCCACCTTGGCGGTAATAACAGCCGTGCCTCGTTTCTTTGCACGGATCTTGCCGTTTTTATTCACCGTGGCAACCCGCTTGTTGGAAGAGGAAAAGGTCACCTTTCCGTTTGCTTCGATCAGTTTCAGTCGGAAGGCCTCTCCCTGGTACAGGGTCTTTCTGTACTTGTTCAAATGAGGAGCTGCCTGAGTATCCTTTGCAGGCAGCACTGCCAAAAGGGCCACTGCCAAAAGGCCTGCCAAAAGCACTCTGAAAAGTCCTGCCGAAAGTCTCTTACTTCCTTCCTGTTTCACTCTTTCCCGTCTCATTGTTTCTTCTCCTTTAGCATCTTCCTGTTTCAGTCAAAGGTCACTTCCACCGGGCAGTGATCCGAGCCCATGATGTCTGTATGGATCTTGGCATCCGAAAGTCTGTCCTGCATTCTGTCAGATACCAAAAAGTAATCGATACGCCACCCTGCGTTTTTGGCTCTGGCCTGAAACCTGTAGGACCACCAGGAATAGATCCCTGTCTGATCCGGATAGAAATGCCGGAAGGTGTCCGTAAATCCGGCTGCCAGAAGGGTCCGCATCTTGTCTCTTTCCTCGTCTGTAAATCCGGCGTTGTGATGATTGGAGGAAGGATTCTTCAGATCGATCTCCTCCTTAGCCACGTTCATATCGCCGCAAACCACTACGGGCTTCTTTTGATCCAGGGAAAGAAGATACTCTCTGAAGGCATCCTCCCACACCATACGATAATCCAGTCGCAACAGCTCCTGCTTGGAGTTGGGGGTATAGACCGTGACCAGATAGTGGTCCTCAAACTCACAAGTGATCACTCTGCCCTCATGATCATGCTCCTCAATGCCCAGACCATAGGTAACGGAAAGGGGCTCCTTTTTGGTAAATATCGCCGTTCCGGAATAGCCCTTCTTTTCCGCATAATTGTAATACTGATGATAGCCTTCCAGCTCCAGATCTACCTGTCCTTCGGAGATCTTGGTCTCCTGCAGGCAGAAGGCATCTGCGTCCGCTTCCTTGAAAAAGTCCAAAAAGCCCTTTTGCAGGCAGGCCCGAAGGCCATTCACGTTCCATGAAATGTATTTCATACTCTATCCTTTCAATCGTAATCTACTTCCACCAAGCAAAGCCCCTGGGCAGGCGCCGTAGCCGGAACCGCCTTGCGATCTCCCTCTGCCAGGTAGTGTTTCACCATCTCCGGTTCAATCTCTCCTTTTCCCACGGACACCAAGGTTCCTGTAAGGATCCGTACCATGTTGCGAAGGAATCCGTCTCCGTGGAAGGTAAGGATCAGATACTCGCCTTTTCTGCGAATATCAATGCGATCCACATTGCGAACCGTGCTTTTATTCTTTCCCGCCGCCTTGCAAAAGGCTGCAAAATCGTGCTTGCCCTGTAAGAAGGCTGCCGCCGTCTGCATCCGCTCCAGAGACAGTTCCTCCTCAATGGTCCACACATACTTGCGGTCAAAGACGGGTTTGGTCTTGCCGTTATAAATGGTATATCGGTAGGTCTTTCCCGTTGCGTTATAGCGGCTGTGAAACCGGGGAGAAGCCTCCGTCAGCTTCAACACTGCGATATCATCCGGCAGATACCGGTTAAAGTAGTCTCTTATCTCCTCTGGAGAAAGCTCCGTATCCAAAGCAAAGTGGGCGCACATCCCGAGGGCGTGTACCCCGGCGTCCGTCCTTCCGGCTCCCAGTACTTCAATGTCCTCTCCTGCCAGCCTGCTGATGACGCTCTCCAGCTTTCCCTGCACCGTTTCCCGTCCCGGCTGGTGCTCCCATCCGAAGTACCTGGTGCCGTCGTAGCTGATGATGAGTTTGTAATTCTTACTTGCCATAGTATTCTATCCGCTTACACGCCTTAGTTAGCAATACGAAACTTTTTCCGAAGCATCTCCCGATCCCAAAGCTCGATATCGCATTTCTCCGCCAGCTTTACAGCGGCAGGCGTAAACTCCGAGTTGGTAATGACCATCGCATGGTCACAGTCATAATAGGCCATTCCGGCGATGGCTTCCTGTACGGCGCTGTTGCCAATCTTTCCTTCATACCGTTTTGCCTGTACGGCGATCTTCTGTTTCTTCTTCTCAATAATGAGATCCGCCCCCTGATCTCCTGTAGCGGGAGTAAAGGTAACCTTGTAACCCTTTTCCCGAAACTTTACCGCCAGGTAGGCTTCAAAATCTGCTCCCTCCATCTGATCGATCCTTCGCATGGTGGCAAAGGAAAGTCTCGATCCTCTCAGGAAAAACAGAAACACTCTGAAAATGAAACAGGCAACCACCACCAGCCCCATCAAAGGTGCCAT
>JAEEGL011269128.1_pt1 | contig 42825 bp, 34 predicted proteins | sample 9134231 | NCBI WGS metagenome assembly JAEEGL01 (sample SAMN16246548, study PRJNA631951) | gut metagenome | biome: gut microbiome; feature: rumen; material: fiber-attached | host: Bos | place: Iran: Karaj | collected 2018-10 | reverse complement strand
GATAGCTCTTGTCAGGAGATTTTGAGAATGAAATACAGAAATGCGAAAGATATATTTCCGGAAAAGCTTTTAAAACAGATTCAGAAATATGTTTCCGGAGAAACAATCTATATTCCCGCAGGAGCTGAGAAAAAAGATTGGGGCGCCACTTCCGGATATCAGCAGTTTATCCGTGACAGAAACACTGCAATCCGGGACGCCTTTCAACACGGAAAAACTATCGAAGCATTAATGGATGAGTACTCACTTTCCTACGACTCAGTAAAGAAAATTGTTTACAGTAAGAAGGGGGTTAACTTGCTTAAATATAGTGCAACAGTCGAATCTGCCATTGAATATGGCAAACAGAAAAAAACAGATGCCTGGGTGCATCTGTTCCTTAACGAAGAGGGAAGAAACATTCCTTTTTCCGATGGTTTAAAACTTTGTGACAGATTCTTTTTCAGTCCGGCTGAGTTTCCGGTAAACTTCTTTAAGAGGTGTTCGGGGCCTGAAGAGGATATGAAATACCGTGTCGATAAAAGATGGTGGGAGCATAAAATATCCGAGCTTACAAAGGTTGTTCAGTCAGGAACTGAAATGCCGCCGATTATAGTTCATTACGCAGACGGGGAATTTGAATTAAATGACGGCAACCACAGATTACAGGTCTACCACGACCTTGGAATAGAAAAAGTCTGGACTGTTATCTGGATTACCGAAGAACAGGAACTAAAAGATTTTATGTGCAAATACGGAGAGTATGTTAAAGATTGCACAATCATTCAAAGATAGAAAGAGGTTTCAAAATGAAATTATATATTATTACCGGCTGCTGCGGCTCCGGAAAATCTACCATGAAGGATGCCTTGGCGGCTCTACTTAATGGGGAAAAGTATGCCTGTATAGATTGCGACGAAGTCGGCCTTAACTGGTGGGACTATAAAGGAACCGATCACGAATCGAAATATAAAGACGATACTTTGGCAAAGGCTGTGGAAATGGCAAGCGGAAAAGATCTTGTCTTTGTTTCCTGCATTAATCCGCAGGATTACATGTCCATACAGGTAATTCCCGAATGCATCGAAACCACGAATTTTATAGTTCTTTGTCCCACCGACGAGGAAATAGTTAAAAGACTTAAAGCCAGACCCGCAGAAAGAGGCTTCACTTCCGATGAAATAATTGCGCCCCATGTTGAGTTTAATCGCTGGTTCAGAAGAAACAAAGGGAAGTTTTCCATGTTTATAGACAACACGGAGCAGACTGTTGAAGAAACTGCGAAATTAATTGAGAAGTTTATTGTCAGAACATAAATTATCGCAACACGGATAAAACACGTTTCACAAGTTTCATCCGTGATTAGCAACCGCCCGGATTGTTGCTATGTAGAACTGTCTAACCTCGCACCGTGGAATCAAACTGTCAAGGAGATGCTATTGAAAAATAGAGTGAAATGCTCGCACCTATCAAAGTGGTGCGGGAGAATTTACAGGAAACGCTAAATTATATAACGCTTACTTTGAGTTCTCCGATTATATCCTACAAATGCGGGAATACAAGCCTCTTGACGTCATTTTAAAAGCAAAAGAAGCCTCCAAAGCAACTTCTTAAAAAGTGTAAACACCTGATAAATTTGTGATTGGTGCGACCCTGCGCATTTCTTTCCCGAACAAGGAGCGAACAAGAGCCGGAAGTCAAGGTACTCAACAATGGCGCAGAAGCCGTCTACATCAACTATGGACCCATAGAGTTGCGCTTTGTGAAGCATGCCGTTGACAACAAGCTGACCAACCTCTTAGACGCCATGCTCAGCACCTTAGAGAAAGGTTACTTTAACGGTAAGAATTCTCTGCCAAAGTGCGTGAACACCCTTATGACAAGCTGTTTACGCAAGGGTTCACCACCACAAAAGATTACGACTGGATAGGTAACTGTTCAGATGAAAAGATTACGCGACAAATCATTTTTCAATAATTGCACGTACTGATTACACAATCATATATTTCAATTGTAATAATGTGTTTCTCAATATAATAGGAATCGCCATTCATGTCAAGCACGTATGACTTGAACGTAATCCGATTAAGAGTATGTGCTAAATACCCCGTTTCTAGGCATCTAGGGTTGTAGTCTCCTTCTGTTCCAAAAATTTCCAATAGCAAAAGGTTTTTTCAAGTATATCTATTAGATAATAAAAAAATAAACCTAGCACAGCAAGAATAATTATTCCTGCATACATATCTCCATAATTCCTTTGATCCATGCAGTTGGTGATAAAATACCCTAGTCCAGTAACTGTGGCAAAATTTTCAGTGATAAATAAAAGGGCAATAGCTGTACCTAGCGACATTCTTAGCGAAGTCATCAACTCAGGTAAGCATCCGGGGATTACCAAATGGCGCATAATCTGCCATCCATTTGCGCCCCAAATCCGAATAGATCTAGTTAATTCAGGGGAAATGCTTTTAGCCGCATCACGGATTACCACGGCCTGTTGAAAAAACAACACTAATGAAATTAAAAAGATTTTAGGGATATCTCCAATACCCATCAACACAATGATTATAGGCAAAAAAACCACTTTGGGAATTGTATATAAAAAATCAAAAAGCCCTCCAAACCATTTATTTATTCGAGCAGAATATCCTAACAACAAACCGACCGGTAAAGAGAATAATAAACCCCAAAAAATCCCTAGTAGGATTCTTTTGCCGCTATCAATCATATGTGGAAGTATTTTCCCGCTAATGACAAGTTCAACTAGTGATTTTAAAGCAACTAATGGTGTTGGAAAACAGGCTTTAGAGATTAGCAGACTCCCTACTTCCCATAAAAAAAACAGTTCTATGAAAACAACAATTTTCTCAAAATATTTTTTTTTCAACCTTACACCTCCATGAGATATTCCATTATCATAGTTTTCATTTCTGGTTTTGAGGTGTTACGATTGTTTAAAACATCGGCTATAGTTCTTCCATTTCTATCAAAAATAGCAATTTCATCTCCCCACGAGAGTGCTTCATCAATACTGTGTGTCACCAATACTGAAGTCATTTTTTTATCCGATAATAGATTTTTTATATGTATCTGCATGTCTTCACGTGTTTTCGGATCAAGTGCAGAAAAAGGTTCATCCATCAGAATCAAGTTTGATTCATTTAATATTGCTCGACCAATTGCAACCCGCTGTTTCTGACCTCCAGAGAGTTGCCCTGGATATTTATCAATCTGTGCTTCTATACCTAGTCTCTCTGTAAGTTCAATAAATTCTATTTCGTTTATTTTTTTCTTTTTCAATTGCAAAGGCAAAAGCATATTCTCTCTTACAGTTTTCCAAGGAAATAATCCGTAATTCTGGAAAATCATCGAAATAGTCGATACTGGTTTTTTTAATTCTTTTCCTTGGTAGAATACTTCTCCATAGCTTGGTCGACAAATCCCTGCCATAATATTTAAGAGACTTGTCTTGCCACAACCAGATTTTCCCAAAATAGCCAAACAATGTTCTTTCATTAAACTAATATTAATATCCTTCAGTATGCAAAAATCTTGATTGTTTTCCTTATATGTCAAAGTAATATCTTTTAACTGAAGCATTCCATATATCTCCTATTATATAATTTAACCATCATGCTAAGGACAAAAAGAATATCCATAAAAAGTAAATGCTTTATGCTTGACATGTTTGATCTTTTTTAGGTTAGATGAAAGTCAGCATGTATTGCAATATTTGCCAAAACAGTAACACCAAGAATTTCTATTATCCGCTTTCCCTTTTATGAATTGGTCTAAGCCTTAGTAGTCCAAGCAAGAAACAAGGTTTTTTCCGCAAATCTGTATAAATATCTACACAAATCAAAAATGTAGTAAAAAAGCGACTAAATACCCAACTTCCTGACAGAGAACCATTATTCAGCACTCTTGACAAAAGAATCATCTATTAGCTCTTCATATGAAAAAGCTTTATTAAGTAATCCTTTTTTTAGCATCCAGTTTTCGACTCGTTCAACCAATTCCTTTTCTGGCAGAATCCCTTCACTGTAATATGGTATTTTATAATTATCCTTCATTGCTTCTGGTACATTAGCGACATTCAAGACCAAATCCTTGTATCGTTCGGGTTCCTTATTCAGATGTTCTGCAGCTTCAGTGCAGGCTTTTACAAACTTACTGACTATATCCGGATTTTTTTCGATAAATTGATCTGAAAGAGCTATAACAGACAGTGATAATGTTGCATCTAACTTTGTATCATCGATCTTGGCCTTTCCCCCTTGAAGCACAGCAAATTGTGCAAGCGGTTCCGGAAGAACTGCGCAATCTATATCATTACCTTCTATAAGCATCTCAAGCCGGAGAGATAATGAGGGGACGCTGACTTTTTCTATACTGTCTAGATTTAATCCAAGTTCTTCACAGTAGGAATCCAGAAGGAATTCCATTAATGTTCCCTCTGCAATTGCCACCCTTGCGCCCTCTATAGTTTCCGAATCGGCAAAAGGGCTATTTTCTGCCGCCACCACCATAACTTGTCCATCTGAGGCTTCGCCACCTAATGCTACAATAACTGACTTCAGATCACATCCACCTTTTTTTATCAGACTCTGCAAAATCAATTCTGTCATTAAGCCATCCACCGCTCCTGCTTCTATAGCCTTAGACTGATCAGATGCGCTAGAAAACTCAATTAAATCTACGTGAACGCCATATTTTTCGAAAAGCTCATCTTCTTCTGCAACATACAACGGCACACTATCCGCAGTTCGTAGTACACCTATTTTAATTATCTTTTCTTCCTTTTTTTCACATCCAACAAAACAAATCAAACAAAAAAAGGCAAAAGTTAATAACCATTTTTTCATGTCCAAACACCTCTCTCGTTCTTTTAATCCATTAATCATAAAATGCAAACCTAAAGTCAGGCTCAACTCGTGTTCTGCATCTATAGTTGAGTTTCTACTCTTCTCATTCTATACACGAGTAATCTTAATGGCCCAAAAATATGTACATATAAAGCTAAAAATGTCTATTGATAAATCAACTAATCTTTCCAAAATCTCTGCCTATTTTCTCCATTTATAAATCAGTGGAGACGATAAAATTCCCATATCTTTTAACTGATATTGATATGACCACTCTGTACCATGAGTTCTCCACGCATTTGGACCAAACCATCTGTAGTTTTCAACGCAATTGTGTAATGCCCCAAATGTATTAAACCTGTTTCCAAAAACAGTAATACTGATTCTGTGCGTCCCTACGCTTAGCTTACCTAACTCTATCACATTTGGTTCCAATGCAATGTATCCTTTTTTTTCACCATCAACAAATACGCTGATAACAGCCCCTTCCCATTTAGGTATACAAAGAGTTACCCTTGCGCCATCCGATATGTAATTACACTCATAAGTAGTATTTCCAGAATAAAACGGATATCCTTGCGTTCCCAAATTGCCGAAAAGCACTTTTTTAGAAGACTTATATATACCTGCCTTTCTTCCTGCTACACTAACTCTAAACTGCCCAAGCAGATACATGCTTTCAAGATCAGTATCATCTTTAAAACAAAGCTCCGCTATCAATTCATTTACACCAGTACGAAGCAATGGAAGCTTAAATGTTTTAATTGATTCGTCTACGTAATAACCGACATTAGTACTCAAATCAACGTTACTCCCATTCAATGTAAGTTTCATATTTTCTGAGTATTCTAACGCTATCAAAGTATCAGCCACTTCGTTTTCCGATATAATTCTATATCTCAGACGAACCAAATGTGCCTCTTCTTTCGCTTTTTCCAACCACGGTTGTGCTTTTCCATAATGCCGCTGACTATATCCCAATCGATTTCGCAGTTTTTCATCAATGCGCAAAATCTCTTCTTCTTCATTCCAGTCACCGTTATCAAGTTGATATTCCGCTTGATCTAACAAAAAAACATTAGGCTCAGAAAGCCAAACCATCTCCGGTTCTACTAAACATTCTGTCATATGTTCTTCCAAGAAATCATTTGTATCTTTTACGAACGCTCTGTTACTCTCTGAAGGCTCTAAACAAAACAAAAGACTATCCTGACTGTAAAAGTATGTCTGAATAATAGTATTTCTTCCTACAATTTGAGATGGATAATCCGAAATCCTTCCATTCATTGCATCGTACAGTTTTACTGAAAAGTGCCCTTTAATCTTAATCGTTATCCTCTCTTTTCCCTCCCATTCAATATTAAAAATCTGATTTAAAATATGAGATTCCGAATTGGAATGCATGTGACAAATAAATAGCCAGTTCCTGTCTTTCTCACTCCTCATCTGATAAATTAAATTATTATGTCTCTTTCCCTTCTTTCCCCAAATATCAACATCTCGATAATCATTTAACGAATCTAAAATCGCCTTTTGGGAGAAGGCTATTTTAGTACATCTATTCGCCAATTTTTCAACGCGATCACTCTTTACTCCATCAATATATTTTGCAATATTTCCCGCAAAAATAACCTTTCCGCCATAATCAGAATACTTCTCTAAATATTCAATCGTATTTTCTCTTAAAGTAACACACTCTGGCACCACAATCACTTCATATTCCATTTCTCCGACTGTCATCGCCCCCTCTTTTGATGTCACATGCAAAACCGATAAAAGCGCTTCAGATATATAATCAAAATCAAGGAGACCAGATAACAGCCATTCTGTAATTGCTTGAAATGAGTTCTCTATCTCCTGACGGCAATCATAAGTTTGTTCATCCGGTCCCCAAAATAGCCAATATGATTCGATTGGATGTATAACACCGATTTTCACTTGAGGTCTTCCTCTCGTTAAAACAGTATTAATTCTACTAAAGTAGTCTTCAATATATGAGTATTCTGTATACCAAGGAGACTGATAATTAATGGATGCGGGATAGTCCCTTTTTCTCTCCCCCGCCATGGATAACCACGCTAAATGATGCACTCTGGTTGTGACTCCTAAAGCGGCCAACCAATCTCCCATAAGCTTATGATCCTTAAAACTAAAATCCCAGTTTGTAACACCATACATTTCACAGAGGACACCCTGCCTACCATACTGGTGGCTGACACTTTGCGCCTGTTTCACTGTTGTATATTCCCTACTGTTACATAACATATCCACGCCAGGAAGTTGAAAGGATCTATACAATCGCATTGCCTCTCCGACCGATTGTGTCTGCGTTGAAAGATATGGCTCCTGCATCAAATGACCTGTAAGCATCAGATTATGCTCTTCACACCATTTACCGATTACATCCACATATCCTTTTGCAAAACGTTCACACAAATGATCGTGGTAACGATATCGAGATTTTGAAATTTGATTCCCCTCCAGTTGCCATATCACTTCTGGTAAAGAATCCAGAAAGTGCTCATCATATTGTTTGAAATATGTATCATCAAAATCATCCGTATATGGTATAATGATATCCTTCTTTTCTTCTGCACAGTTTAAACACTCTTTTTCACGGAACTGAGGTTCATCGGTAAATATTGCCGGAATTGTTACTCCGAATTCTTCTCCAACCTCATTGTAATATGCCTCATGAGTATATTGGATGAATCTTTGCGTAGCTTCACTATCTAAAGTATTCACATATGTTTGATGGTTATACCATGAAGTCTCCTCTGCTATTTCAAGGTATGCCCACCACATATTCTCCTCATCAGTAACATCTTCGGAATTGTCCAGCCTTCTGTATTCATATAAAAAACCATTCTTTAGCACAATATGATACTTTGCTATAAAGTATCCTCTGAATTGCTCTTGATTATTATAAAATGTACTTGCGTTACCACAGTAATTGTCCCCCCTTTTTTGTGGCGTTAAAACAAGATATCTTGCCCTATATTTTCTGTCACGCGTCACAAGGCCACCTGCGGTCCCAGAGGGCCACCTGTCTTCATCATACAACCAACATAACATCCCTAGTTGTTTTGCTTTTTGAACGCACATACGTACACAGTCCATATACTCTTTTCCAAGATATTCCGTCTGTAAACCAGTTCGTACATGTATAAAAAAACCTCCCATGCCCATAGTTTTAAAACACTCTATCTGTTTTAATAATTGATTCTTATTTAATTTTGTATTCCATGCCCATAACGGCGCCCCTCGAAAAGAACTTGTCGGGGTTAAAAACAGCTCATCTAAGAAGGTTTCACTTTTATTTGAATAATTATTCCACATCTTTCTTCATCCCAATGACTAATGTTATACTCAGTCACCTCATGATTTTACCAATTACAGTAGGAATGCCTCAGCGTATACTACTGAATCTAGTGATTGCATCTAACGATGGTTTAGGCTTCAATTCAGAATCGAAAAGCAATGGCCAGTCTTTTCTTCCCTCCACCGGGAAATCATCTAACCACGTATAGTCATCAGCCACTCCCCAAAAAGTAACCCCGCTGATTACCTCTGCATACTCTCTCAATATTTCAAAAATCTTACCATATTTTTCCGCCTGTATCTTCAACATTTCCCCTGATGGTTGCTTCATATCCCGTCTGTTATCTCCCCACTCAAACATTGACATGTCCATTTCTGTCAACTGTATTTTTAGGTCCAAATCAGCAAATAATTCTAGAGTTCGTTTTATCTCCGTAACATCAGGATAATACAACCCCCAATGTCCTTGAATCCCTATACCATGAATCGGAATATCCCGCCCCTTCAAAGATTTAATTAGCTTATATATTTTCTCTCTTTTATTCTTTATTACATAATTATAATCATTATAGAAAAGACTGGCTTCCGGCGCCATTTCATGAGCAATCAAAAAAGCCTGCTCTATATAGTCGTCACCAATAATCTTTTTCCACTGTGTATCCCGCAGATAAATGTTGTCATTATCATCTATCGCCTCATTAACAACATCCCAACAGTATATGTCTTTTTTATATCTTCCGACAACCTTCCGAATATATTCTTTCATTCGCGTTAACAGCATTTCTCTTGAAACCATTTCTCCATTATCATTCTCGAAAAAGCTTTCTGCCACCTGCGAGTACCAAATCAAAACATGTCCCCTTAGCAACATATTATTATCATTTGCAAACCGGACAATCTGATCCATTTCCTCAAAGTTATATTTATCTGGCCCCTTATACACATTTATCATTTTAAGTGCGTTTTCGGGAGTAACACTATTAAAATGTTTCTTTAACAATGACTCATATCTTTTTATTCTTCTCGCACTTACTGCCGCTCCTATCGGGAAGTAATCTTTATATATCTCACAAAGCCCCATTAATTCCTTTTCCCATTCATTCATCTTTTTCTACCTTCTCCAATTGTTATCATGTTTCAATCAGCACCCAATTATCTTCATATATATCAGACGGTCTGCCATCCTTGCGCCATTTATTTGGTGCTATCACTATTTTATTCTCATTACCAGATAAATGTTGAACCCACCAGCTAAAAGAACTATTTGAAATAACAAAATGTTTGCATGCTTTCATGAGTCGTATTTTTTCCCACAGCGGATCCAATCCTGATTCAAAATATACTTTTTCAGAAAAAGACATATTTTCTTTAACCCAATCGATTTCATCCGAAAATATAAACAAAACACTTTGCGGAAGCATTTCTTTTATTCGTTTGATTCCACGATAAAAATATTCCTCATCGCAGATGTATACTTCATCTTTATACATCGGATGTAAAAAATCGCCTCTTCGTATCGTAACACATACTGATTCTGTCGATAATATCAGATTATATAGTTCTCGATTTCTTTCAAGCAACGGTTGCTTTGGTTCAAATTCATTTCGAAGAATATAACTAACATCTTTACTATATTTAGGTGATTCGAAATAACCAATTAAAATTTTATCCTTGAAAAACTTTAAGGGAGTATCAAATTCTATATATCCGTCAAACAAATAATAGATTCCAAATTTACTTAGCAATCTTGCGATTCTTTTTTGCTTCCGATTCACCACAACGTGTGAATCTCCTTTTATATACCAATCATGTAGTATTAATAAGAATTTTTGAAAGAAATTATAATTCTTATGCGTCACTATTTCATAATCTGATACTTTAAACTGAGTCAAATGATTAATCCATCCATGTTCCTCGTCATTCCGGTTCTTTACTGCTTCGAAATTAATAGACAATTTATCATTGTACTTTTCCATTAGACTTCTAGCAAATGCATATTGGAAAAACTGATTTCCCAACCTTTCTCTTATCTCCAAATATATCACGGCCAACCTCCCTAAATGCTATTTGAATTAATGTTTGACTTTTCTATTCTTCCACATAAGTTTTTTCTTCTGCATATAACTGAGCCTGATGCTGCCACATATTACTATATAGACCATGCTTACTCAAAAGTTCATCATGTGTTCCCTGTTCACATATTTCCCCTTTATCTAACACATATATTTTATCCGTAAAACGAGTAGTGGACATTCTATGAGAAATAAATATCGTCATTTTATTCTTTATATAATTACTATTGGAAATAGTTTGATTAAACATATATTCTGATATGGGGTCTAATGCACTTGATGGTTCATCCAAAATCCAAATAGGCCTATCTCCATAAAAGAGTCGTGATATCGCTATTTTTTGTGCTTCACCACCCGAAAAATCAACTCCATCATCGCAAAACTCCGTAGTCACCTGCGTGTTAATACCCAAGGGCAACCCCTTCAACCTTTTCTGAAATCCTCCTTTTTTCAATGCATCTATAACTTTTGCTTCAGCATTCTTTTCGCAGAATCCCATAACTACATTTTCAGCTAAAGAAACAGCATATAAGCAAAAATCTTGAAAAACCACACCTATTTGGGTTCGATATTCTTGCAAATCATATTCTTTAACATTTTTCCCATTAAGTAATATTTCGCCTTTTGTGGCATCATACATACGCATTAATAATTTAATAATTGTAGTTTTTCCCGCTCCATTCTTTCCGACCAAGGCATATTTTTTATTCCTTTCCATCTTAAAACTAACATTATTTAGAATATACTTTTCGTCACCGTTATATGAAAAGTACACATTTCTAAATTCAATACTCTCAACTATTTCTGGAAATGCCTTTGTGCCTGATGTATCTATTTCGGAATTCGTATTCAGAAAATTCTTTATCTTCTCCACGTATAAACTTGATTCCATAGCATATGGGTAAATCGACGCAAAATTGAGCATACTATTACGCATTATAGAAGCGGAGCGAAATAAAACTACAATGTTGCTATATGAAATCAATTTAAGAATTGCCGCCCTATACACTAAAAAAAACATATACAAAGTGCTATGTATCAATGTGTTGCATACATACCCATTTAAAAAGTCATATAGAAATCTTTTATGAGCATTTCGTTTGTCAATACTGCAAATAGCATCATTAACTCTTCTATATTTCTCTGCCAAGTAAGAAAACAAATCTCCACTCAAGCGCATTTCTTTTGCATAATCTGCCAAATAAAAAGTTCTATTTAGATAATTTCGTTCCTTTTCCAGAGGATTTCTTTCTATGCTTATGCGATAATTTAGTTTGCTAAGTGCTTTGTTTCCCCAAAAAGATCCGCCAAATATAACGAACATAAAAAGTAGGGATACATAGTCTTTCACTGCAAAAAAAGCACCAGTTAATATAAATGTAGCCATACTAGATATTATTTTTTCTATTAACACAAAAAGGCGATCTATCTGAGTATCTGATTCTTCTATTACGAAATTTAGGTTGTTATAGTAATGTGAATCATCGTATTCTTTTATATCTACACTTTTTGCATGATCATATAGAAGTGTCTTAAGATATGCTTTAATATAGGGCAATTTTCTCATTCTATACTTTTCATTCAACCAAGCCCCAAAAACCATTCCGGCAGAAATAAAGCATACTAGAAAAATCATGTAAAACAATACATTCTTAAAGTCTTTCTTAAACTCGGCGCATTCCAAAACATAATTCAGTCCGATTGTAAATTCTAAATATGAAACCAAACTGTTTTTGAGAACATTAATACAAAATAAGAATACGTAAGCTGGCGCTATCTTCAGACATATCTTAAGCAGAAATAAGTTATTGTTCAGCACCTTATTAACCTTCATTCCATTAACTCCCATTCTAGATTCATTAATCCTCCAGTTCATTTCGTAAGGCTTGTGTTCTCCAAATAATTCTAATGCTCGATGCCTTAAAGAGTTATAACTGTATCTTTCAACCTTGCCTATGAATGCTTTCCTATCTAGTTAGGATGTCAGTTATAAGCTGATACCAAATATGCTTCTGCTTGTTTCTTATACATTTCCTCGTAATATCCATTTCTAGACATTAATTCCTGATGTTTTCCCCACTCAACTACCTTACCATCCTTAAAAAGGATTATCATATCCGCATCCCTAACTGAGGATAAACGATGTGTAATAATAACTCTAATCTTATCCTGATTATCGTTCAAAACATGTTTATACATATCGTATTCAGCTAGAGGATCCAGCGCTTTCGTTGGCTCGTCAAAAACCAAAACTGCTGCTTCATGTTTTGCCATCGCTCTTGCCACTGCTATTTTCTGTATTTCGCCACCAGAAAAGAGTTCTCCCATCTGATCTAACTCTTTACTAACAGACGTATTTATTTGCTTTTCAAGAGAACTTATCTTTTCATAAATACCGACTTCCTTTAATGCTCCAACAACATCCTCCTCAGTCCCTGTTGATCCCATCAGGACATTATCTTTTACACTAATTGCAAGCAATTTGAAGTCCTGAAATGCAACACCGAACCATTTACGATATGCTCGCAAATTGTACTTTCTGATATCTATCCCGTTTACCAGTATTTCTCCTTCGAGCGGATCATATAACCTTAACAACAATTTAATCAATGTTGTTTTTCCTGCACCATTATCACCAATTAGCGCTATGCTCTGCCCCTTTAAGATTGTTAAACTAAGATTTTCAATCAAAGGTTTTTCCTTCTTATAAGAGAACCCTACATTTCTAAATTCTATAGACTCAATTCCTCCATCCGGCAAGATTCCGGCCTGATCTTCTGGTATTTTTTCTTTATATTGTAAAAAAAACATAATATAGCTGATAGTAATTCCATTCTTTATCATCTCTGATATAGTGTTAAATAATCCAATCAGTATCCAAGATGCTGAGGACATCGTAGTAAAAATAACTGCCAAATCAGCGATACTCATATTTCCAAGAATCATAACCTGAAAAGCGGAATAAAGCATGATTCCTTCAAACACTATTGGAAATGTTAATATATTCTTTATCGTTATGTAACCTGCACACCTATTTCCATATTTTTCCATAACCTTTTCAGTTTTATCTAACGCCGTTTTAAATTTTTCTGACAGAAGGGAATAAATTGCAGAATATCTCAACTCTTTCGCATAATTCGAAATTCTCATTACTCGGTCTAGATATTTAACCTCTCTTTGATTAATTACATCTTCGACGTATCTCTTGTATATAACGTCATTTGCTTTTTTACCAAAAACAAACGTTCCCAAAAAGGGAAAAATCATAAATATTGCAGCTTTCCAATCCATCAAAACTATCATATATACAATTACTAGTGATGCCAGAAAACCACATATCATTTTAAATAACCCATCTACTGCGCTCACAATCCTATATGCAGCATTATCAAGTGCCATCATGTATTTATTATAAAAATCCGAATCCTCATAACAACTCAATTCTACATTACATGCCTTCGTATATAGTTTTAGATATATTTCCTTATATATTGCCGTATCGGTCTGTGGTATCACGTAACATCTCACATAACTGCCATACAACGAAACAATAAAAAAAACCACACCACATATTCCTACCCACATAAAAACCTGTTCTATATTTCTGTGCGTCTCCAGACAGCTTATGATATATCGAATAAAAATAATCTGGTAGAAGACCCATTCAAAATAGCCCAATAATTCAGTGAATAAAATATGAATCACTCTTCTAGGCGAAGTACCCCACAACAGCTTCAATGCGAACAAATTGTTTGTAATCCATCTATTTCCTTTTGATTTCATTTACTTTCAACTTTCCCTTCGATCAATTTTATCAATCGAAAATATATATCTTTTTCTGAATTCGCTATATTATCCAGCAAACGAAAAACTCTTTGCGTACCCGTCCCTTTTTTCCCATTTTGATAATATAAGACTAATTCTCGCAAACAAAATGCTTTCCTTGCCTCTTCTCTTAATTCACTCAAAATATCTTTTACTTCTTCGTATTCAAACAATTCTTTTGCTACCAGGTATTCCACTCGCTCCATCATACATTTTTTGTGTTCATATATAAGATGAGAAATCCTGATATCCTTCATCAATCTTGTTTGGTTCGGTTCTTGTCTTAGAAAATCATACACAGAAAAACCATAACAATACTCTTCTTTTGCAACTAACAAATCAGAATTTATTGCGGGTTTACTATGTATGTATCTAACTAATTGATCAAGAATCATTTTAAGACTAATTTCATAAACATTTTTTTCAGGATCATATTCTTGCGTTATAATACTCATATTATCCTCAAAATGATAGCTCTGCTCTGCAAAGCTATCATAAGAAAGCCAACCTCTTACTAGCTTCCCTCCATCAGTACACATTACATTTATAACTTGTTTCTCATCATTATATCCATATATAAGACATTGATGCGTAAAATGCTTTATGGCGTAATAACTGGTATTATTAATATCATACGAATCAAGAAGCATTTCAACGTATCTGCTTTCTTCCAACTGGCACTTAATATATTCAAGTATTTCCACCTTTAGTTTTCGAAGAATTCTTATTTCTTCGGCTCTAAATACAACAAAATTATTTACTGTATAATAAAGCCAGTTTCGCTGTATCGCAGAATCAAATTCCATCACATAGTCTCTATCGTTTTTGTTATACTTCCACACTATATGATTACTGTAAAGCCAAGAATAATATTGATTGTCATATAGATTTACAGCCACTCCAATTTTATACTTCTTGTCATCCAACAAAAGAGTATGGATTATTCTTTTTTGGGTAGCGTTCTCCTCAACAAGCATAAGCTGGTTGGATTCCTTCCGTATACATAACCTATCCCCAAATCCCTTTCCATTATTAATCAGCACGATACCGTTATTTTTTTCAATATAGAAATGACCGACTTTATTTATAAACCCAAACTTTAATATTAAGGGTGTTTCCAAATCCTCCACATCTTGCTCAGAGACAAAAATACTGATATTTCCCCATGGTTGACTATACTGTTGATATGTAATTTCAATTTCGAACTTATCCTCCATATCCAAATCACGATATATCCATCCGTTCAAATCTATATTATATCTACTTGAAAAAAAAACTATTTCTTCCCCGCGCACATCCACTTTTAACTTTTTATTGACACACTTCCACTCATAATCTCCATATTTTGAAATTTTGACTTTTGCAATTATTTCTCCCACTCTCTCTTCATTTGCAATAATTGCACCTAAATACGAATAAAAAGTATAGGTACGCAAATCAACATTCTCAGTTACCGGTAACTCTATTTTCACTTAAAATTATCTCCTCTGGATGATAGACTTGTATAAGAAACAAAAGAATCGGCGAAAACCCTTTCCACGGTCCTCTTTTGAGCAGGGTTCTTCTTCATGAATCCTGAACCTTGCAAACCAGTTTGTTTACATGTTGGGAAATACATAATAGATTTTTGAGACAGATTTAAATACCACGGCTCAGCAACTCAATAAATGAAATGGAAATCAACTGAGACTTTTCTTTTCAAGAATTCCAAAATTATCTGTTTTCTGTACATTAAAAGGATGAGTTTTCAAGCACCATCATCAGTACTATATTTTAGTAATTGATGTATATATCCCGTGTTATATGTGCAAGGCCGTACTTTTAATATTTTTAACAGATTTACGAATCGTTCTGACTCTAGGTTGATCCTTGCCATTGTTAGCGAATCATCATATTCTATTTGAACTGCCTTTATCATCCCTCCAATACAATCATAATTTGCATTTTCAGATAACGAGTAATGAATTTCTACTAAATCATCGTGCCGCCACCAACAGACAGCGGCGACAAGTCGGCTGCCTTCCCTCTTAATAATCCATTTTGCCATATGTTCACTATCGTCTATACAAATACTATTGACAAAGCTTTTCCCATTATTTGATAGTTCTGTAATATCCCAATAATCATTTGTATCGGCTTCCTTCCACCCATCAACCTCTTTCCCGTAAAGTGAAATGAATTCTTCTATGGAACGTTTATATAGGATAAATCTATAAATATTTTTTGGATAAACTATAAAACCATTTTTTAAGAAAATATTGGCTTTCCCGAAAGATGATGCATCCATCCAAGATAGAATTCCCCTATTTTTTTTATTTTGTAACAAGTGTATCGTATAAAGTGTTAGTTTATATGCTGCCCATATATCGTTCACTTTCTTGTCAATATATAATCCTTCCATAATCCACCACCCACTTACTTTTTTGCTACGTGAGTACCCACAATAAGTTAATTCGTTTTTCATGATAATCCACATGAAATCAGATGCATTCTCTCCTGTAATTTCACTCCTAATACTCTTTAAATAATGGTATTCCACATCCGAAGTCAGCAGATTGCTTATATCTTTTTCGGTAGCAATTTTATATACATATTTATCACTCAATGCTTTTTCCTTTCAAATCTTTCTTTCAATGCATTTATACAAATCCATTAAACTATTTATCTCTTCTAATTCATCAATAGAAAACTCTATATTATACAAATCCTCTAATGAACTGATTAGCGCAATGATTTGCAGACTCGAAATCCCTCTTTTTCTAAAGCTTACTTCTAAATCTTTTGTTTCATTAATTACAATGGAATATTCTCTTTCCAACAACTGTTTAAATCTTTCCATGGTCATTACTCCTAATCTGAAGCATAGACATTAATTCTGAATAATTTATCTTCTTGGATGGCAACAATGGAAATCTATCCAATATGAATACTTTATATCTAACTTTTGAGCTTAATAATGTGCTTAAATTATCGTGATTTAACTCTTTTCCTTCCTTAAGAACACAAAAGACCCCTAGCATTTTATCATTATCGATTTCAGCACAAATTATTTCAACGCCGGCTATCTCTTCCTGTTTTGTCACCTCTTGCCTAAGCAACGCTAAATTTACCTTTTTCCCATTTATCTTAACAATCTGATTAATCCGCCCACAATAGCGATATACGCCTTTTTCCGAATCTACGATATCATCTGTAATGTAAAAACCATCTTCAGAGAAATACTTCTTATTATCCACATTCCAATAACCGTTAAAACAGGCTTCGCCCTTTATCATCAGTCTGTTTGTTTCTTCCTCTATCTTCACACTATACTCCGGCAACGGAATGCCTATATAATTATCTTCAACTAGCAAAAATTCTTCCGGGACATAAAACACTAGCCCTGTGGTTTCCGTACTGCCCCACACAGGAATTATTTTCTTCCCTGTTGCAGCATAAAATTCTTTACGCACAAAATAATTAGTGACTTCACCTCCGCTTAACAAGGATTTAACATTATTCCAATTTTCCTTGTGCAGTCCTAGTTCCAACAATAATTTGTAAATAGATGGAACGGCAACTATATGGGTTATATTCTTCTCGGCTACATATCTATCAAACCTGATGATACTACCCGAACGCAATAAAACATTTCCACTTCCAGCGATTAACGGTCTGGCAAATAATTCATGCGGATGCATACCCGTGGAAAACAAACAACAATAATTATCATTACGATTTATTGGGAACCTATTATTTGACGCTATCGCATTTAAGATTATATTATATGTGCTTACGTTAGCAATTTTAATTCTACCCGTAGATCCTGACGTAATGTTTAAGTATTGTTTACCTTCTTCCAAATCAAACAATTCTGCGCTTACTCCATGGGTATTTACCGGAATACACTCTAATTCCAAATTTTTATTCTCTGATAAACGCTCTAATTTACTCAATATCTCATTACCTTCAACAGCATAATTATCTGCTACTGTGTTGCAGGCAAATTGTATTTTTCTTTTTTCTTCACATATTATTTTTGTATTAGCACTATAGATAACATACTTTGGAATAACTTCCGCAAATATTTTTTGGTAATCCTCCACAGCACCTTCATCTGGAAGCGGAATTAGGAATGCCCCTATTCCAAATAAGGCAAGATAATTAGCAACAAGCAGACAACTATTTATGTGAGCCAATCCGATGACATTTCCCTTGTCCACCCCTAATTCTTTGTAAGCCACCTGTAATTCTGAGACTTTATTAGCTAATTCCTTGTAAGAAAAAGATACTTTCTCATCTGCGACTGCTAGGCCATCCGGTCTTTCCATTGCCCACTTTTTTAAATATCCGATTAAAGTTTTTAATTGCTCCATTTTTTCAAACGCTATCCTATGATTAATCTATATTCTTTAATCCATTAAAGTACATATAATTTACATCCATCATGTCATCGGTCACAAACATTGCAAAGAACTATACCTCTATCAAGCCTTCATCTATTGCTCTCTCTGTAAAACCCGACGAAATGAGATTATTATTTGCATTTTCAAATTCATTATGTAAATAATTTGCGTATTCATCTGTGCCATCATAGACTTTTATTTCAAAGCTATTTTTACACAAAATGAAAATAGTCTTTTTATTAATCTGTTTTACCTCTGTAATTCTTCTGCCTCTAAATATTTCATATGCCGTACTCTCAACCTCTTTTTTCATACTTATATAATTCTTTACGTATGTCTGTAGCTCATGCTTTTCAAATACACACGCATCCCAATACTTATCATTATTCTCTCTTAAATTCTTATATAATTTGATTCTCAACAATTCCATTTCTATTATTTCTCTGTCTATCCTAGTCATTTGAGTTGATAAATCATCTAATGAAACAATCTGTGATGCAAAATCATACAGCGCATTTAGCAAATGATACTTCCTTTTTCCACTACATTTCAGAAATGTAGCATACATGGATGATAACCTTTCCTCACCTAGCAAAAGCATTGTATACTTAAAAAAGGCATAAAAACCTATCCAATAGTTTATTTCTAATTCTTTTACTCGTCCATACCTTCTAGCATTGAATAATACACTCCTATACTCATCAATATTTTTGTTTATTTCTCCCCCTAATGAAATTGATGCGTTCAATCCCATTTCTATATATTTCGTTGTATTTTGAACAAAGTCACTTAATACGATTTCCACACATTTTGAACTACACTCATTCAGAACGATACAATTATAATTCTCTTTGAAACCGAAATCCTCTATGCTCTTGTATAAATTCTTTGATAATACAACACATACTCCACAAAGCCCTGCTTCTATAGCTGCAATTGGAACATGATCGGCAACGTCAAAACTTTCCTCAAAGAAAAACATAATTTGATTCAAATTCAAAAAATCGGGCATTTTCTGAGGATGTTTAGCTTCAATAATACGTACTTTGTTATTTATGCAATGTTTTTGTATAATATTAACTAAATAATCTCTGTTAGCAGGCATCGTCATACAGTTTATTTGAATTTCACTCACTGCTCCAATCCCTTTTATGATGCTATCAACTTTTTTGTGCTTACCACATTTTCCGTAAATTCCTACAGTTAATCCTCTATTAAAATTTTTCATGGCGTAATAATGTTTAGGTAGGATTATCGGTTGAGGAATACAAGAAATACATTCTGGTAAAACACCCAAGCCTATCAGACGCTCTGCTTTGTTCCACGATGTCATAATCATTGTAGCGTTTCTTAAGACTTCGGAATAAGCATTATTAAGCTCCGGAATACTTATCAGCCTGGTAAAATCACTTCCAGCGAATCCAATAATATAAGGAATACCATACTTTTCTGAAAGCAGATAAGATATACATCCGTACGGTTCAAGATATCCGCTATATATTACATCTGGATTATACTTTTCTATCGCTTTCTTCGCTGTAATATAAAGTTTAGTGGTTGACATGTCATTGTATGGTATATGCTGATGACTTCTTTTTACGTACTTATTTTTCAAATAAGATCTGCTGGTATAAATAGTTAAAATTTCACCTTCTTCATTCCCTTTTAGAGTTGGTACAAAACACAATGAATCATCATATGCAAAACCATTACTATCCTCTATACAATTTGTAACAACAATAACTTTGTTCCCTGCCTCAGCTAGGCATTGTGCCCTCCAGTACTCTAACGTGGCGACTCCGCCTGCAACTGGTGGATATTTTGTTAGGAATAAAATAGTTCCTTTTCCCATTCCCTTCTTACCATTTCTTAGGCGAATCAAAGTATTTACTCTTTTTTCATACATATCTATGCTTAGGGTTTTACTTTCCATCAATTCATCCTCTTGGCGTCTAAACCTTTATAATGAACAAATTTTCTCTTATAATACAGTTGTTTGTAATGACTATGCTTCAAAAATAATTCCAAAGGAATTTTGGACAAATTAACATATTTGTAAAAATAATCAAAGATCTCTGGTTCAAAGAAAAGAAATGTGGGTTCTAAAATATTAACATCCTGCTCCTCTAACAAATAAAACAATCTGCTTTTGGGCAGTACCCTGATTCCAAATCCCAGACATAATTCTGCAGACGTCTCAATATTCTGATTTATAAAATTACATGTATCACGTATGGTATCTTCATTCTCACCGATTGCTCCCAAAATAAGGCTACAGCTAAATTCTACTTCATACTTTCTACACAATTTTATAGATTCCAAAATATCATTGGAACTAAAGCCTTTAAGCAAATTTACTAGTATCGGATCTGAAAATGAATCGAACGAATATAAGGAAAAAATATTGCATCTATGGAGCAAAGAATATAGTTCCTCGTTGGCAGAAGGATTCAGAAAGGCTATAACCTTTATATTTTGCAGCTCAAGCTCCAAATATTTTAGTATGTCTATTGCGTATTCATCTGAAAAATTAAAGACCTGATCAACTATATATATATTTGTTACTTGCAAAGACTTTAACTGCCTAATCTCCGCAAGAATATCCTCTTTATTTTTCATCGTTAATTCTGTATGTTTAAAATTATAACAACAATAAATACATTTTTTTACGCATATCCCCTCATAAGTTTGTACTCCGATTGAAATAGAAGGTTTTTTACTTACATAAGCCTTCACCAGTTCCTCATCATAAATAATTCTTTCTTGAACGCTTTCCTTAATTTCTATATTCTTTTCGCAATCAAAGTCCTGCAGCAAATGAAGGAACGCATATTCTCCATTTCCAACAATTCCATGGTCATACTTAATTAGCTTATTAATATACTCACTGTAAAGAGAATAACCGCTTCCCCCAATTACAACTTTAGACTCAAAATGATTTTCTTCTTTTACGTCATAGACATAATTAATAAAATCCACATACTTTTTGTACTGAATACTAGAATCCAATTCCAATGTATCCATATTTCGAATACTGATACCCACATATTTAAAGTTCATTTCAAAAATCTTAATTAAGTCCAATTCTGGATATGTGTTGTAATCTAAGATTACACACTCATATCCTCGAGATGTTAAGAAGGATTTAATTTTATTAAGACCTATCGGGAAAATGATACCTACTGTAAAATCGGGATATGATGCAAGATTAATCAATAATAAATCTTTCATTCTGTCTCCTTGCTATTTTTATCTCAATACTGCACTATGATTTAAATCGTAATACAAAAAAATAATGCAATAAACGAGCTATTTCTATACTGACTGTATACTTTGTGGAATAAACAATATAGTTTTTTAATATATCCCTTTTTCTTTCTTTACTAAACAAAATCCGCACATATTCCCTCTTGAAATCCTCTAGATTAACGAGCTTTAGGCTATCATCCTGCAAAAGAAACCTCATCTTCTTCGTATTGTAAAGGGATTCCCCTTTGGAAAATTGGCCTTTTTTTTCTTCAAAAAGAGCTTGCCCGCATATAACCTGAGTCTCTAGACCGTTTTTTGAAAGTGCTCGCTCATATGCTTCACAGCCTTGACACCAACTTCTTGCTACACATTCTCTACATCCCGCTTTCACTAATGCCTTTTTACGCTGTTCCACTAAAAAGGGGGATTCACACCAAATCTCTTCAAACGACATCTTAAGTAAATTTCCACAAAATGATTCTTTCCCCAATCGTCTACAACCTAACATGTCACCATTTACGTCTATAACAAAATCATTGACCCCTATCTGACATCCATCAAAAATATAAAGCTCTTCCTCTTCTGGGCAAAAAAACTCTCCCTGAGAAATACGAACTGCATTAATCAGATTACATTTCTCCTCAAAAAAAGTTTGCGATCCAGTTTCTTTAATCTGTTTTTTTAGCGAAATATATCTTTTTAACACATCAAGAATTTCATTTCTGGGCATCATTTCTAGCTCATTTATAACTGCACTCCCAATGCTTATCCCTAAATCAAAAGAGAATCTATCAACATGTAACTCATTTGCAAGCTTCATTGCTTCAAAAAGATCTTCTGAATTCAATCTATACAGTGTAAACATCAACGCAGTTGATATCTGTGTATTATTTGTCAATTTAATTGCGTTAATCAGATTCTCAAACGACTTTTCCCCACGTATAGTATCATGAATTTCTTTCATTCCATCTATGCTGAACTGAATACTATGTACTCCTAATTTTGACAACTCTTTTAAGCTTTTTTCATTTATTGATTCCGGATTACACATAATGGAAAAGCTCAAGTTTCTCTCATGAAATAGTCGAAGAATATCACTGAATTCCGAATGCAACAACGGATCTCCTCCAGTAATATAAAACTCATAATAAGTGTTATTCTTTTGGGCAAAATCTAATAAATTAGCCAAAATAGTTTCAACTTGATCATATGCCATTTCATTGCACATTTTTTCTCCCATATAACAATGAAGACACTTTTTCTGACATTTATCCGTGATATGCCATTGTACTGCTATTGTTTTTTTATCATATTTCAATTTATTTAATTTCGATTTACTATAAGTAATCGTTTTCCTTTCTTCCATTCCTAACAGATATATGGATTGTTACCCCTTTCCTGCTACCATAGATTAAATGGCCAATTCACAACTCATTTTCTTATATAATCTCATTAGAGTTTTGACATCACCATTATATCTTAATTGATACACTTTCCCGTTCCATAGAGAGTTCTCCAGGGAATCAGTATTATAAACCGCAGGACTAATATACTCTTTCAAATCCAAAGACGAAGACTTACTTCTATTCAATGAATTGATTTTACTGGTTACGTCAATCTTTGGTAAAATTATTGTATCTAGTTTAGCCTTGGGAACAATTTTACAGCCGAATACCATAGAAAAAAAGGTTGGTGAAAACACCATTTTTTCAACATTACTAATTAAATAATCATACTTTGGTGAATATTGTTTTAATGTAATAGGCGTAATTCTCATTTTCTCCGGGGTTCCCACAACCTCTCCTTTTTTAGATAAAAACAACAAATCCGAAGAAACCAAATCATATCCCATAAATTCTATAAGGGGAAGCATTGCGCTAGTTTTTCCAGCTCCCGATTCTCCCAAAAAAGCTATTGCTTTCTCACCTTTTATAGCACAAGCCCCATGCAACGGTAGGTAACCTTTTTGAATTAATTTAGGATACAAATAATTGTTTCTCAAGAATCGCCTCATGAAACGATACAAATTGTTCGCATCCTCTGCTAGCACTATTTTTTTTCCTGTTTCGTCTTCAAGCAAATAGATAGAAATCTTAGAGAAATAATAACCTTTGCAGCCATCCAATACACACTTATATGATTCTAAAAACAAATGAACGCTATTTCTTTTCCCCCCATATAAGAATTCAGCTTTCTCCAAATATTTTGTTTTACTATTCACGGCACAATACTCGTCGTGACTAATCAATAGCGCGGTAATATGCTCTTTTCTTAGAGTAGAATCTTTATTAAGGTTGAAAAACGGAGTAAAAAAAAACGTCAACTCTCTATATATTTCTGGTACATTCGTTTTAATTGATATGTCTTCAACCCAAAACGAAAACAACTCTTTGGAAAAGTACTTTCTATATAATTCTTTCATAATAATACAGCATGACATTTACACCAAATAAACATCTTTTTCCTTTCTTCCATAACTACCCTTATAAATCAGTCGATTCTATATAATACAAATTCTTCCTTCAGTAGCATTTAGTTCTATTTCTGCCCCTTCATCAAAATCATACTGTATTCCCCCTATGGCTGGAATATGCATTTCGCGTGCAAGTATCGCGCCATGGCTCAAAATGCTCCGTTCGGGCACAATTATTCCCTTAATATTAAAGAAATAGGCCGAAAGTAGCGGTGATATCCAATTACTGTATACAATACTGCCATTTGGTATATTAACAATTTCTATTATGTCACCCGGGTTCTTCAATACATATATATTGCCCCTCGCATATCCTTGCGAAATCGTAGCTCCCTCGAGCGTATTTTGTTTTATTTCAGAAGAATACATCGCCTGACCATTTTTAATACTATGTGGCATATCATAGTTTTTGCTATGTTCAAAATCGGCACGTCTTTCTTCTATTGTTTGGTCAGAAATAGCTGCTCCCTTTCCTAAATTTTTTAATTCATTATACTCATAAAACCAAATAGTATTCTTTTCAATAAGCAACGATTCTTCAAGTTTCTCTAAAAGAATTCTTATCACATGTGAACCCAGACATAGTAAATAATCATCATCTTCCGTTCTCTGAACTACTTTTCTATACTTTTCAATCAGGGTATAAATACTTTGGTCGAAGCTAACTGATATATCAACTTTTTCATCTGTTTGAAGATCAATTTCTCGTTCACCAAATGCTGCTATGATTTGATCAATATAATCCTCTAAACTTTTGCACATAATATAAAATGGATGCGACGTCTCTGCGCCATATTTTTTTAGGAATATCTCTTTCTTTTTTTCGAAATTTGGGGAGTTTTTTTCTTTAAGTAAATCAATAAAATCTTTCCTTTTGTTAGTATTTATTGTTTCGATTGAATGCATAACGCTAAAAAAAACATCCTCATAGTTATGGTATTTGTTTTTTAATGCATCTATCAACTCTTCATAGCATTTCCTTCTGTATATAAACCAATTAACATTCATATAGGCATTAACCAAATTTCGATATTCATGAACAGCTTGTTCAAGCAATTCAAAACTAGTTTCACGCTTTCCATTCAAAATGTCTGAAAAAACAGTTGTATAATATTCTGATATTTTATCCCAATCCTTCCATGTTTCGTCATCAACCATCTTTAATCTATAATCACTGTTGAAATATATATAGTTTTCGAAGACGATATGAGGTCTTTCAGTTAGCAGACCTGAGGGATCCAATGTTCGTATTAAAGGAGTAAAAGGAAGCGATAATTCTTCATTCAAAATCCATGTCCCATCCTTAACCTTCCCATTATACAGAGGCTTTTTCTTATCTCCGGTGGTCATAGGACGACATTGTAAAACATAAATACAGTCCTTTTTTACGCAGAACTCAACATCAACATTCGTCTTCATCATCAACCGCATATTTTCTTCTAGGTGCAAAAGTTCCTGTAGAATAGCATTGGGTACATACTTGGGCTTAATGCCCTTCCATCCTTTATTTGCCACATATAAATCAGGAGAAATGTCCCCTTTTACCAAATGGCTACATTCTCCTTTTCCAAACTCTATTAATGCATTTTTTTCACTATCATAAGGAGATACAGAAAAAACAATACCAGAATAATCACAGTCAATAAATGGTTGAATGGCAATCCCCATCTGATCCCAATCTACTCCAGCAGAATCCCATACTTGACAAATAGCGTTTTTGAGCTGTTCATGAGAGGAAATAGGAACACTCCTAAACATACCTGCCATTGAACTATTAACAGAATCTTCTTTACTAAATGAAGAACGGATAATCAGCTTCGAACATCGCCTAAATTCTTCTTTCACTATCTTTTCACATATTTCCAAAACATCTGTCTTATCCCATCCTTTACCCCATGCTCTTGCGAACTTAATACCTATCGTATCCGGAACATTTATCCCCGCTTTTTGCAACAGCCATAGATTTTTTGTTTTATTGCCGAAAAAGACTATTTCATCTTCTGTCATCTCGTTTAACGACTTCACTATTTCCATTGTTCATTCTCCTTAATACATTTACATACAGCTTATACAATTATAGAAGAGAGATTATCCCACTTGTAAACTATCCCTAAATATGAAGCCAATATTTGCAATACTCCATTATGTGTTACTATTATCACTCGCTTATTATCATAATGATTTTCGATGAACTGGAATCCGCTTATAACTCTCTTGTAAAAAATTTTATAACTCTCCCCTCCAGGAATATCAGCTAAATAGTTCAGTCCCGGATATTTTTTTTTCACTTCATCTTTGGGTATACCTTCTAAATCGCCATAATTTCTTTCCCTTAACTCTGTCATGGTTTTCATTGGTATACCAAGGCATTCCACCATGTTTTCCGCAGTTTGCACCGCCCTTTCAAGATCACTTGATATTATCAAATCCCATTCATCCTTTACTAAAGAGGAGCTAAATTCTCTTGCTTGTTCGGCGCCACAACAGGTTAGTCCTATTTTACTCCATCCTTGCACGCAGTTTTTCTTATTCCATTCCGTCTCTGCGTGTCTAACAAGCATAATACGCATTATAACCTCCAATATAATCTTTAGTTTTCTTATTATGATTCATTCATAATAGAAGATAACACATCGCATATTTTATCCACGGTATTCATTTCCGTAATAAGAAAATATTCATCCGGAATTTCTATCTTCAATTCCTCTTCTAAAGAAAATATAATTTTTACGAACTCTATAGAGTTCATTCCTCTTAATTGTAAATTTTCATTACCTTGTGTAATATCTATCTGAGATTTAATCAACACCTCATTAATTTTCTGCACCACCAACTCTTTTAAACTTTCGCCCATCATCAATTACCTCAATTTGTTCCTTACTATTGTTAAATATCTTTTTCTGCAACTTAATTTTGTGAATATCTTCCTTCGATAAATCTTCTTTAATGATTTCAAATAAGTTATCCGCATTAAGTCTGTCTTCAAATGAAATTCTCCATCTTTTACGTTCCCTTACTGTTAACCCATAACACTCTAATAAACTAATACCTTCATCAGTTTTTAACAGTTCCAGGAATTTTTCTAATGCATTATTTCCAATAAATTTTTGTGTATAAAAAAGCACAAAATATGCATATGGTATTATTTCATACTCTTTACAAATATTGAAAAAAATGTCCTCTTGAATACCATTGTTTTTTATTAAGTTATACACATCATTAAACAATTTAGCCTTATATGGGTGCTCTAATCGTGCCAACTGATGTAAGGAATTCAATTCTTTATAATGATGCAAAACCAGCGCCACTAAAGCCTCCATTGGCCGAAGTACTTTAGCATTAAATCCATAAATCATCATCCTGTCTGGATTCTTTATAAAATCGGATATTTTAACTCTTTTCCCCTCATATTCGCCCCAAAAAATATCAACATTTACATCTATAACGACGGTGTTACCGGCTATATTTTTGATATAAGAAAAAGTTTGATGCGCCTGATTTGCATATATTCTTTCCTGTCTACTCAAATCTCTGTTCAATTGATAAAAACCATGCTTATTCAAAATCTGTTTCAAAAGTAATATATCTTTTCGGTCTATAAGAATATCTATGTCATGAGAGGCACGGTTCCCATAACAGCCATATGCTAGCATAGATAATGGCTCACCTTTGATTATCACATAACTAATCTCATCAAGTTCTTTCTCCATTTCAATTAAGGCCGAGTAAAAAACCATTCCACAAAACAATTGTTGTCTCTTTAACTGTTCTTTTTCACTCATCACAAATCTCCTATACACTTATCTTGCTTCTTAAATATTGTAAAAAAAAATTATATATCCAAACCGAAAAAGGATGATCCAATCCATATCTTTCACAGATTATTGCTATGAATCTTGAATACTGAGAAACTCTAATTTTATCTATGCCCACTCTAATATCGACGATTTTACCCATCACCTTATTTAAATGTATCGGCCTATCTACTCTAGTATTATGATCGCCTTTTGTAATTGCTATTCTATTACCAAATATCTGTACCAAACGATGAATAATTATTCTGTCTCCTTGCTTAAAAACCACAACGTCACCTAATTGATAATCAATGCAAGTTGTATCCATAAGCAATTTTAAATTATGTGGATACAATGGAGCCATACTCTCGCCATTAACCATAATCGGTATATATTTCATTGCTTCATCCCACCATCCTTCAAATCTAAGTATCCATCTATTCCTTAATATGAAAAAAGAGATATGTTAAACAATTACTTTCCTTAAACGCTAGTAATCTTGCAGAAAAGTATAATAAACTCTTAAGCAAAACCCTTTAAAACCGTTATTTCTCAATTCAACACATCTTTCTTCATCTCATATTAGTTAAATTCATATTGGGCATTTAAAAAGTCACTTTACTGGTTGATAATACTCTGCAACAACTCTTTAAGGACATTCGGATTTTTTTCAAAATAGAAATGATCACCGTTTACTTTATATAGCTTCATCTCCGCTCTCGCATAGTTCTTCCATTCTTCTACATCCTCTAGACCTACATCTTTATCTTCGTCAGCATATATACAATAAAGTGGACACTCTGGTAAAGATAATGGTCTATTATCAAATTCACGCATTATCTTAAAATCATTTTTTACAACCTTCCAATATGGATCGATCCCATATTTCGAGAAAAGAGTCTCGTTCGGAATTCTTCTTTCATTAAGTAAATAGTCAAATAATTCCGAGTCAGTACTACATTTATTCATTTTAGTTCGAATCCTACTCGGCGTTGCGCAACTGGATAAAATCAATTTTTTTATGCAGCCAGGCATTTTCTCATTCAGTCTTTCCGCAACATATGCTGATACAAGTGCGCCCATGCTATGTCCAAATAAGACCAAATTCTTTTTAGATACTCTTTCAAGTTGATTCAAAACATCTTCAACCAATTCTTCAAGGTTTACATTTAATGGAGCCTTGAACCTTTTCCCATGACCAGCATAATCTATTGTATGTATACTATTTTTTTCTCCAAAACCATATAGAGCCTGCTGATAACAGAAACTACTACCTCCTGCATATGGGAAAAAAACAACAGTCACATTTTCCATATAGCATCCTTTTTATCTAATACAAAAATCGGGTTTTACAAATACCAAATCACAATTTACTAATAGAAGAAATGTCAATTGCAAAAAAGCTATAATGCAATACAAATTCCCCCATTACTCGAAAATACTGATGACCTCTGGTCTCCTGCTCTTCTCGTCTACATAAAATAGAAATCTTCTTCTCATCACTGTAATAAAGTATTAGTATGTGCATGAAAAATCTTTCTGAAAAGTTTACAGGTTAATCTGTGTCACCAGTTTATATATTTTTAAGGCGCAAGGAAAAATATAAAGCAAAGACAAATCAGTTACTAGGTTATACTATGAGCAACAAGATGAAGCAGCTGAAGTCAAGAATTCGACATCCATTACACCAGCAAGCTTGTTCATAAACTCTTCATACTTTTTTCCGCTACCCGAAATCTCTTTCATTATTGTATCCATGGATTCACCGAACTCAGCTTTCAATGTCTCTTCTGGATTTTCCACAAATCTGTTAACAAACTCCTGTTCATTTAATCTTTCTGTAATTTTCTCAATTAACATTTTTTTCCTCCATTATAAAAAATACGTTGTTAGATTCGCCTTTGCTTTATTTCTAAAATTATAAAGATACAGTTTTCGCTAATAGCCCATGAATAAATAATGATAACAGACTGAGGTTTATTATGTAATCCTTGCGCCCAATACTAAAACTTAAAAGTTCGACACATAGACTTTGCACACCAAAAAATATAATCAACCGTTGAGTGCTTCACATGCAGGAATAACACCTAAATAGTCATTAGTTGTCAATTCTACCGCTCTTCTGCAACTCTTTATCTTACCGTTGCAAACTTTATTATAGTCACATCTTGCACACATTAACATTGATTCATATATTGGTTTGCGAACGAAATCCATTCCTTTAGATTTCCACAAATCCAACAAGCTATGTTCCAGAATGCTCCCACAATAATCTCTTTTACTTTTATCAAATAGAAGGCACGGGTATACTTCTCCTTCACTGTTAATATACATTTTGTCCACCCCGGCCATACAGTTTATCGGGGCGTCATCTTTATTTAATGCTTTCCTAAATGGTAAGCTGAATCTTTTACTCAAATGATAAGCAAGTACAGGAAAAAAGGGATCCATATACTTTATTTCTATGTCATTCTTATACTTCTTTGCTAGGTTTGCCATAGATAAAAAGACAGAAAGCCTTTCTTCGTCAGTCAATGGTTTCTCATATATATTATCTTTTCCCGGGTGGAACATAGGATGCATGTAGACATACTTTATTTTTAAATCAATCAGTATTTTTATGACACTCTCCAGAACATCCATATTTTTTCTATGAACAATAGTTTCCACATTAATTGTTCCACCATAAGAGATGATTCTTTTGATATTATCTACTGTTTTCGTATATGCGCTGTCGCTTCCCCGCAAATAATTATGACTCTTTTCATCTCCATCTACAGAAATATGAAATGTTATTGAATTTGGCTTACATAAAATATATTTCTTAAATAATTCATGAAGTGCTTCATCAATACAAAAGGCATTGGTAAATACGTCAATGCAGATATCCCTGTCAAGAGCTAATTCAACTATATTCCTAAAAATTGGAGAACAAGTTGGTTCTCCGCCAGAAATCTGAAGCCGTTCGAGTCCGTTTGCGGACATCTCATCTAGCATTCTCTCTATTAACCCCAAACTTATTAGTTTGTCTCCAGAACCTTTCTCAATACATCTTTCAATACAGTGTTTACACGACAAATTGCATCGTTGGGTAATATTCCAAACAATAGTTCTTGGAAAATGCCGTATTCCCTCTATTTCAAGTATATATGGTTGAAAAACCTTAAAATCATATTGGCTTTGATTGTTAAACACCTTAACGATTCCTAATTGTTCCAATCTTGTATATGCCTTAATAATCTCAGTTTTATCATATGTCAATTCTTTCTCTATAGTTGAAAGACCTTTAGCCTCCCTAAGCAATAAACAAATTTTGTATTCTGTTTCCGTAAGCTGAATAGATTCCTCCCCATTTATCCGAATCGAGTATTGATATGTTCTTGTATAATTAAAAAAGGGATTATTGCCCAATTGTTTCGAACAATCCATTAAAACCACACTAATTTTTTTATTCATATGTCTCCTTAAGGGAAAGTATTATTGAGCATTCAACAAACCACCCTATCTTTTTACTTGTTAGAAAATTCACCATCTTTAAGCAAATTTCTATGATTCCTTTTTGTACTTCATTTAGTGGTTATCAACACTAGCCTATTCGATCCTTTCGCACGGTTATTTTTTTAGCTTTCTGATTTAGTAAATTTTCTCTTATAAGTGGCGAAATATCAACGGTTTTTGGACGAACTACATTATTTTTTGACGAACTACATTACAGACAAAAAAAGGGTATCCAAAGTTTTTTAGGGTCAATCTTTTTTAGGGTCTACTTTTAGGGGCTAACTTTAGGGTCTGGTTTTAGGGTTTGGTTTTAGGGTCTAAGAAAAAATAAGGAAGAACAGCTATTGTTGTTCTTCCTTTCTCCTTTTTATAAGATGGTTTTGCACAATCATTCTTATAAAGGAGTTCATACGAATAGTATCACAGAATTATTAGACTTAAATGATTCCGAAACCAGTACATAAAAACTACGTTGAAAAATACTTTCCAAATGCTGTATCTGTGGTAGATTCATTTCATGTAATCCAATGGGTTACCCACTCAATCGATATGTACATTCGCTCTATTGAAAAAGAAATCCGTCAGAGGAACCGTGAAACAGCCGAAAGAAAATCCCTTGAATGCGGTTACTCGGTCACTCTTCCTGAATCTGACGAACTTTATCTTTTGAGAAAGTACAGGTGACTTATTCTTGCCAACAATTCGAACCTTACCTATTACGACGATCTCCGAATGGATAATCACTTTCACCGCCTTATGAACACATATGACTACGAAGATGCATTATTCCGCATAGATCCTCGATTAAGGCAATTTCGCGAATACAAAGAGTTAGATATATGCTTCAATTCCAGAAACGCCGGCAATCCCTTAACTGCACAGAAAGAACTTGATGAGCTAATCGATTTCTACAACTCCTGCGGCGACCCGATCTTTATTACTTTCGCTTCGCTTCTAACCAAATATCATGACCCCATAATAAATTCATTTGTCATGGTCGAAAGATGCGGCCCCGGTGGCCTCTACACAAGCCGTCTTTCAAATAGTCCCATAGAATCACTCAACAGAAAGGTAAAAGACCTCAAACGTTTGGGCCGAGGATACACAAATTTCGAGCACTTCAGGAACCGCTTTCTGTTTGCCACCAGGAACAATCCTGTTCTTAACGGAATAAGTGAATCTTCTCAAGTTCAGTATCTCGAAAACGACGATTTTTAAGCATGGTAAAAGGGTTCGGTGAAAACCGAACCCTTCAAAAATCTGTCATTATTAAGACCCTAAAGTCTGACCATAAACCCAAACCCTAAAACTGGACTCTAAAAAACTTTGAGAAACCCTAAAAAGTTTAATTATCCTCTAATCATAACACTCCTTGTTATTCTCGCAGTTTAGTTGTTATATGGCGGTAAACCCAGCAACTTTTTGATCCATTCTGACCAATCTGTCGATAATAAGATAATGTTCATGTCTTTTACCTCCCATTTATTTGAGATAATAATCTATCGCTTTAGGCTTTTTCAATGATTTTTGGACGAACTACAAATATTTTGGACGAACTACATTAATTAGATGATAACTTCTATCTTGCAGACGCCATTTTCCACCTTTTTGATGATTTCACCATTAACGGACTCAATGATCCTATGAATGCTTTTCATTCCGTATCCGTGATTACACGAATCCGGTTTGGTTGTTTGGAATTTCAGATTCTTCTCAGCATCTCCCAGGCATGAGTTAGCGACTCTGATTACGATTCTGTTCTGTATGCTCCCCACGTTTGCTTTCACAAAAGCGTTCTGTAGCGATGCAACCTTTCCCGCTGCTTCCACGGCATTACTGAGCAAGTTAGAAATTAAAACACAAAAATCAAACAAATCTATATTTATGTTTTGCGGCAATTTTCCATCCCAATTCCAGTCAACACCTAACTCCACAGCATTATTATGCCACTCTCCGATAATGGCATCTACGGCCGCAATCCCAGAATATCTTCTCGTATTCTTTGCTTTCGTTTCCTGTTTTATTCTCTGCAGATACTGACGAAGAGCTGCCTGATCTCCCTCTTCTATACAGCTCTCTAAAGCCAATATATGCGCATTGACGTCGTGCCTAAAACTACGCAACTTATCATCCGCTTCAATAATAGCTTTAACATTCATTTCCTGCCATTCTATAAACTGCCTATATAACTCATTATCAGCTTGCATCCGAAGTGCTTCATTCCTGATATAGGATTGCCACAATAGACCGCCCATCAAAAACAAACCTACGACAATTAGGCAAATGGCAAATGGTTTTCTTAGGATTAGGAATATTTCCTCCTCCCCTTTCATTAACCCCTGAGTAGCTGCAACCATAACAAAAAGGCAAGCTGCCCCTATTAAGAGGAATAGATACTCACATAAACGCAACTGAATCATATCAGCGTTCCATTGCTTCCGAGTCAGTATGCAACACAGGAAAAACACCAAAAGTGCTATACAGTCTGTAATCAAACTCCAAGATGTAGCGGCCAAATACTCCCGATAGGGAACCTGAAACAGCATGGAAAGAACGTAAGAAGTCAAAATGTTAATGCTACCCGTCAGTATTAACGCGATAGGAAAAAGCGCCATCCCATATAATCGTTTTTTTGCCGCCAGCAACAACATTCCCAGTAGCACACATAACGTAATAACCATAGAAGGCAAGCCAAATAATTCAAGCTTAATTAAACCCTCTGCTAATAGGCACATTCCCAAGTTCACGCCAAGAAACCATCTCCAACTTTTGAATTTAAAGTGAAAAATGATGCGATAACACAGATAATAACATAGAAATTGTGTGAAGTAACTGATCGCCCAATTGATCATGCTCCGCCAATCCTTTCTATGGTGACGCTTTTCAGATAAGCAAAATGAGCTTCCTTAATTGATTGATAATACATTCTACCTACGGGAATCACCGTTCCGTCAGTCAAATTCACCTCTACCCAATTTAAGCTTGTCAGGTATTGCAGATTTACAAGATAAGATCTGTGAATTCTGTGCATGGTAGTCCCCTGTAGCTGTTCTTCCAACTTTTTTAGGCTGTCATATCCCACAAAGTCAATTCCTCTCATATGTAAGTTTACGTAATTTTTTTGTGCATGTATGTATAGAATGTCTTCGACTTTGAAGCGGCACTCCCCGTCTATAGTACGAACTGGTATGTTAACGTTTTCCTTATGTTCGCGTAATACGGCCTTGAGGCATTTTTCGATTAACTTCTCCCCCACTGGTTTTTCTAAAAAGGAGAGGGTTTTCAAATCCAGCGTATCCCATCGAAACTCTTCATGACTGGATACAAATACAATCCTCCAAACAAGTGGATTATTCCTGCATTTCTCCATGACCTCCAAACCGCTGATGCCCGTCATCTCAATATCTAAAAATAGAATATGAATTCGTTCTCCCTCATACGCAAGAACCTCTTCTCCAGAAGAGAATTCCACAAAGGAATAAATCTGCCCTGACATTTCCATATAGTGATTACAGCAAACTCGTATTTTTTTTCTCCAATATGCATCATCATCACAGATTCCAATGGTAAACATCTTTTTGACATCACCCTCCCTTTTGCATTCAATTACAATGGTAACTATTAAGGCTATTTGCAAAAAGAAGAAAGGTACTCACGCCATCCCCCCCAAAAAACAATGATACGGAGTATTTTCCCCATTATGCCCATTCTATGTATTTCACTCAACTTCAAGTCTTTTGGAGAACAAAACATAAACAAAAATGATTCTATGTCCGAAATACTTCCAGCCATATTGAAGATTACAAAACATGTCGGCAGATCAGAATAGTCTCTTACTGCAAGTTCCATAAGAAACGCCTTCTCGCTTAAAGTCGAAAAAGCCTGATTGTTACGTTCCGTTCCTAAACTCTTGTCGAATCTCCCCAATCCCTTGCGTAATGCGCCTTTGACCCTATCGTGATGATAGAATACTTTGCATTCGGTATAAGTATTTTTCTAGTTAACGCATGAATTCCTTCATGTAAAAACGCGTTTAGGTAAAAACGATAATGGATAAAAAACTTTGAAATTAACGGAAAAAACGTATTTTCCGAGATGAATGTATGTGCTAGAGCCTACAACGTCTAATAAAGGAGTTTTGATAAAACAAAACCTAAAACAGAAATGAGTATTTCGTATGTAACAGTATGATACTTATCTATCCTTCTCCCTTTTTCGTCTTTTCTCCACAAGAAAACTTAATGAGTCCAAACATTTCTATAAGATAGGAAGCTTAACATTGTCCACTTTCCGTTCCATGCGCAATCTCATTAACATCACTCAGGCCATATCTCTTGAATGATATATGAAAGCGTTTATGTTGAAGCTCATTTTACCTTATTTCGCCCGAAAAGTAAAGTTTTTTCGCATGTTATGGGGCTTTTCAAGGGCCTAGTTCCCTTTCAAATTCTCATCATACAACTCAAATCCAGAGCTTGTCATTTCAGGGGTGCGAGGAAGTATCTTAAAAGTACTCATTCCGCCCTGAAGATGCTCTGCACTAATGAACTCCGTCGCGGTCCCGTTCTCTCCGTAAACCTGCTGGGCAAATGATAAAATATGAGTCACCGCCAGAATCCAACTATCCCGCTAATCCAAAAATTCTTATGGAAAGAGGATTTGTAGCATTGGGTAACCCCAGTAACCCCTAATCGACCCTGAAATTTTGTAAAATGAAAATTCAATTTGCGTTTTTTGAAATTACTTTTTCCTATAATCCTGCACTATTTTATTTTTTTGTCAAATTATAGTTTTTTATGAGGTGACAGTTTGAATATAGTAAGCACACTATGCCATCTTCCGCAAGGTCAGACTTTTAGCAAATCCCAATTTCACGAAGCGGTTCATGTAGTAGATTTCGACTGCATGGAACGCACCTTCAACTGGATGCGCATCAGTTAAGTGCCAGTCGCCATGCGCAGACAAAGTTTCCTCTTATCAGCAGAAACGTGTAAAACTATTGTCTCTCTAAAGAAACTACCACAAAGAAAGACTACCGGTATCCGCATTCCCTCGAATATCATAAAATCAAATATGCCATTACAGACTCGTATCCACTTGTAACCATTCTTAATGTGAGAATTGATCCAGATGAATGATTTTATCTATAATCAGATAGTAAAAAACGTGATATTGATATGAGTGGAATCCATACTTATCGATACAGTATATGAAATGCTTCATGAAAAGTATCCATACACTATGATACAGCCTAGTATCGATACCATTTACAAACATCTGGCTCCTAAATCGGATTTTGTTTTTCAAAATCTCTTGACAGAATCAACTTCTCCAAATAGCGGGCATTCCAGTCCTGACTAAAAAACTCATTTCCAACTAAATAACCCGTTACTTGTTCCTTTTCCTTTGCCGGCAGGAGATTTTTTTGTTTCAGGAGGTAGTCCAACATTTTGCAGGCTGCTCCATTTTCGTTTAAATCAAATGAGATGAATTATGAAAATTTTTGCTTCCTCTCAAATCTCCTAAAAGCTCTTTCGTCGCATCAAAGATGAAATATCAACCATAATAATCTTGCGAAAACTCGGAAAATGCGATACAGCAGATACAACCGATGCTACAATCGTAGATAAAATGAGAAAAAACAAAACATTCAAATTAAAATAAGATGCCGTACTGAGAACACACGTAACTAAGGACGGTAGACCGCACGCAATTACAAATACTTGCACGACAAACAAGATGCGTTCTCTGATCAAAAAGCCAGACGGTCAGCATGTCTCGGCAAATACTAATGAAGATCTCATTGAAAAACTTTATGATTACTATTTGGAGAAATGTTTGCTCATCCTTAAAGATTAGGATTACTGACTATGCGAGGTTTATAAATGTGCCCTTAAGAATTACGCGGCAACTCGAAATCCCAGCGAAAACACTGTTTATAAGTACACATGTAATTATACTTGTTTTTTCAAAACGAGATGCTTTCGCAAAAGTACATTAGAAACATCATGGAATTTGGCCTGCAGAAATTCACCCAGAAAGTGGTGGCAAAAAACGTACAAAAAGGAAAACATATTTCGACTACATGAATGTACTAAACTTAATCTTCAGCTAAGCCTGCCACCACAAGATTATTCTCGAAAACCCGATTGATTATCTTGAAGTGCGAGTGTGTTTTAAATCATGTGACTATACAAAACCAATATCGCAGGAAAAGATTATGTCCCCAACCGAAATCACATGCATTGTGGACGAAATACGCAATTGAATCAACCAAAAACACTATTATGTCACAGGACTCATGATTTTGCTTTCGATTGAAATCGAAATGTGCTCTGGATAGCTCTGCTCCCTTAATTGGCAAGACATTCGCGAGAACGCTGACTCCCCGTGAAATTCCTATATTCACATTCATATTCAACAACTGGGCCACTATGAAAACGGAAAGGAAGTGTACACGCCGGTTTATTGGACGAAAAATGAGAAAGGAATTAGCCAAGGGGAGCAGAAAGTTACACATTACAGTGAAGATTAGAAATCTTTTGGACGAATTGAGACAAAAAGCAGGCAACCTCTGGGATTCATTCCTATTTCGTTTTTGCAAACGAGAACAGGTAATGGATTGGTGCCTTCAATCATGGGAAGTTTCTCGCAAGGCTCAGCAAGGCTCAGCAAATCTCAGGGACTGAATGTGATAAACAATCACGCCTTTTGCATGAGCTTGAACTCAAATGTGTTCATTCCGCTAGGAATCCCCCGTCACGATGTGGGCTCTGCTCCTTAGACATTCCGTCGAAGTCAACCTAAAATTTTACAGATATGCCGGAATAGATATTCATGCAGAAGTGTGTAATTTACTGGATTCCAGCCTAGTCGACCCTTGCTCGACCCCAAAAATCTATCTCTGTTGAAAGTAAAAAATGCAAAAGCCCTTGATCTATAAGGGTTTTCGCATCCTTCTAGGAGAGCGGGTGATGGGAATCGAACCCACGTATCCAGCTTGGAAGGCTGGTGTTCTACCATTGAACTACACCCGCGTAAAAAATATGGCTTGTTACTAACAACAAGCCATATTCTACAATACCCATATTTGTTTGTCAAATTGTTTATTCAATTTCGGAAAGAGCTTTGTCCAAATCTCCCCATTCGGTCATGAGGTTTAGAAGCTCTTCTTCTTTTGCGTCTATGGATGCCTGAATCTCGCTGAGCTTGGAATAGGCGGATGCGTACTCGGGATTTAAGAGCTCATCCTTCTTGGACGCTATTTCATCCTCAACAGCAGCTATCTGCTCTTCGAGTTTCTCCATTTTTTTCTGAAGTTTGGAGCGTTCTTTGCCGGGGTTGTAGTAGGAACCCGAGGCGGGCTTGGGCTCTTCTTTGCGCTCTTCGACCTTGGGCGCTATAACGGGTGTCACAGGTGTCTTACCGGACTTTTTCTCCTCGTATTCTTCGTAGCCGAAGTTGTAGGTCTTGACTCCGTCCGCGGTAAACTCAAGGAGCCTTGTGGCAACTTTTTTGACAAAGTATCTGTCGTGGGATACGAAGATAACCGAGCCTTTAAAATCCTTAAGCATGCTCTCAAGGGTTTCTTTGCCCACGATGTCCATGTGGTTGGTGGGCTCGTCGAGGATTAAGAAGTTGGGGCCGGTCTTAAAAATCTTACAAAGGGCCAGTCTGACTCTCTCTCCTCCCGAAAGCATATTGACGGTCTTGAATACGTCATCGCCGCGCAAAAGAAAGGCGCCTAAGTCGCTTCTGACTTCCGTCTCGGTAAGATTGGGGAACATATCCCAATAATCGTCTATTACGGTCTTGTCTGAGGTGTACTGAGCCATCTGCTGGTCAAAGTAGCCCACATCGACGTTGACACCGTACTTGAATTCGCCTGACAAAGGCTCCACAGTTCCCACGAGAGTCTTTAAGAACGTGGACTTGCCGATTCCGTTGCCGCCGATGATACCTATTTTTTCACCCTTTTTCATGTCAAGGGAGACTGTCTCCAAAAGTTTGTCGTAACCGATGCCCAAATCCTTGATGTATAGGACATCCTTGCCGGTCTCTCTTAGGGGGACAAAAGAAGCGTTAAAGGACTTGGTGTCGTATCTGTCGGGAGCTTCCACTATTTCCATGTGCTCGATTGCTTTGAGCTTGGACCTTGCGGCCGCAACCTTGGTAGGGGTGTTCTTCCACTGTTCAACCCAGTCACGTAAGCGTTTGATTTCTTTTTGCTGGGCTTCGTAGTCCTTCTTTTGCTTCTCGTAGGCTTCTTTTTTGAGCTCTACGAATTTGGTATAGTTACCGCTGTAGCGGGTAATCTTGCCGTATTCAATTTCATAGACCGTTTCCACGATATTATCAAAAAACATTCGGTCGTGGGACACCAGCACAATGGCGCGGGGGTAGTCTCTTAAATATCCCTCAAGCCACTCTACGGTCTCGATATCGAGATGGTTGGTGGGCTCGTCGAGAAGAAGGATGTCGGGCTTCTCCAAAAGAAGCTTAACGAAAGCTATTTTGGTGCGCTGTCCTCCCGAGAAGTCCGAAAGGGGCTTCTTTTTGTCTTCATCGGTAAAGCCAAACTTTTTAAGGACCATCTCGTATTCTTTTTCATAATAATAGCCGCCTATGTAATTGAACTGTTCCTGTAGGCGGGTATACTGCTCCAAAAGTTTCTCTGAGTGGTCGGTCTGCATACGCGCTACCATATCATCCATGGTGCGCTGCATGGCACGTATAGGCTCGAATACTTTTTTGACTTCCGTCTCAAGGCTTACGGTATCATCCGCAAAAGCCATCTGCTTAAGATATCCGATCTGGGGATTGCCTGTCTTGGCAATGTAAATGTCCTCGTCGGAGTCTCTTTTTACAAGGTCCACTTCGCCTGTAATGAGCTTTAACAAAGTGGTCTTGCCGCAGCCGTTTCGGCCTACTACCGCTATTTTTTCTTTGTTGTTCTTTATCTCAAAATTGACGCCGGAAAGTATGGTGTCGCCACCATACATGACCGCGCCGTTATGAATCTGGTAAATCATTTGTAAATCTCCATAAATAACCCAATTACCGAATTAATTATCTCTCGGTACGAAGCACAACTCCCGATACGGGAGGAAGCGTTATCACCAGGCTGCCTCCGTCCAGTTCGTGAAGTCGTCTGTCTATTGAATATCCTTCTCTCGTAGAAAGAATAATCTGCTCCATTTTGCCCGAAAGAATGGGGGCTGCCTGCCATACGGGTACCGTAAGTGTTCTTTCCACAGTATCTCTGTTGATAACTACCACTACGCTGGAATCACAGGTAAATCGTGCATAAGCCAGAGCATAGTTTTCGGAAAGAAGCTTGACAAGGGAGCCTCTCTTTAATTCGTTATTTTCTTTGTGAATGCGTATCATTTCCCTGTGGAAGCCGATAAGCTGAAGGTCTTCATTGCCCCAGGGATATGTACGTCTGTTGTCAGGGTCCGTAAATCCTACCAGTCCGGCTTCATCGCCGTAATAAATGGTAGGCGCGCCTATCCAGGTCATCTGCATGATAACCGCAAGACGCATAACTGCTTTGTCGGCGCCTTCACCTGCCGCTTCTGCACCAAGGGTTCCTATACGACCCACTTTACCCGTAGTTCTGGTAAGGAATCTTGAGTGGTCGTGGTTGGAAAGTTGGTTCATGGCCACAAATTTGGACGGTGCAAAGAATTTATTGCCCGCATAAAGCATGGTATCAAAGAAAGCTCCTGAATTGCCCAGCAAGTCCGGTCTGAACTCATCGCTGTGTTTCTGCATACCTGTAAGGAACCAGGTTAAGGGTTCCATAAATGCATCGTAGTTCATGACAGAGTCCCATTCTTTGCCGTTTAACCAGCTCTTGGGGTCACCGTAATGTTCCGCAAGAATAAGAGCGTCGGGATTGGCTCCCTTTACGGCACTTCTGAAGCGCCTGAAAAATTCGTGGTTGAAATCCGGGGAATGACCGAGGTCAGCGGCAACGTCCAAGCGCCAGCCGTCTGCATTGAAGGGCTCGGAAACCCATTTTGCCGCAATTTCAATTATCTTGTCATATAAGCTCTGACTGGCTTCATAGTTGAGCTTGGGAAGGGTATCGTAGCCCCACCATCCATCATAACTGCCGTTATAAGGCCAGCCTTCTTTGTTTCTGAAATCAAAGTAGTCTCTGTAAGGGCTGTCCTCGGATACGTAAGCACCCTTGGCATAGCCTTCGCTGTCTTCGTAAATACGCTCTCTGTCAAGCCACTTGTTAAAGGAACCGCAGTGGTTGAATACACCGTCAAGAATAACCTTAATGCCACGTTCATGTGCCTGTCTTACCAATTCACAGAATAATGCATCGGAAGCCTCAAGGTTCTCCCGCGCCGATACTCTTATCTGATATTTGGTGGCATGTTTGTTGTCAGTGTCACCGTCTTTGAGGCACTCTCCACCGTCTACAACGATTTTTCCGAAGTGAGGGTCGATGTGCTCGTAGTCCTGAATATCGTACTTGTGATTGGACGGGGAAACAAACAGGGGATTGAAATAGATTGCGTCAATACCCAAATCCTTAAGGTAATCAAGTTTATTGATAACGCCCTGAAGGTCGCCGCCGTAGAATTCCTTGGTACCGTCTACAGCAGGAACCTTGCTCCATTCATCTATTTTCTGAACGGGACCGCCCACATAGTAGTACTCGCCTGTTTCAACGTCATTGGAAGGATCGCCGTTGCAGAAACGCTCGGTATAAATCTGATACATAACCGCGCCCTTGGCCCAGTCGGGTGTATGGAATCCGGGCACAATAAAGAAGGGGGCTTTGGATTCCGACTCCCTGGAAACACCGGCGGTGTCGTATATGTAGTTAAGTCTTCCGACTTTTACTTTGAAATAATAGGGAATTTCTTTGTCCGAAAGAGTAAAAGTGCAGGAAAAGAAATCGAACCACTTGTCGCTTCGGGTAACTGACATTTTGTAAACATTGTCGGGAGTTACAAGAGTAACTTCATCCACATTCTCCCGCGCGGTTCTGAATGAAACCGTTACCTCACCGAAGGCTACAGGCTCCGGCGGGTTAATGTAGTTGCCCGTAGTGTCCGAATAAAGCGCCTTTTTAATGAATATGGGGCGCATGGTATTTATATACCACAGATTATGTTCTGTTTTGTCGTTGAATTGATTGTTCATTATGATTGTCCCAAATAGCTGTTGATGCGTTTATAAAACACAACCCCGATGTTATATCATACTCCTTCAGAGTTAACATTTTTACGCTTCAACCAAAACCCTTTTAATCCCTGTAAGTATATTATATCAGCAGATAAATATTTTTGCATAGTAAAACAGACAGTAGATGTCTACTGCCTGTTTTAGAGAAGGTAT
>JAEEGL015759981.1_pt1 | contig 42826 bp, 32 predicted proteins | sample 9134231 | NCBI WGS metagenome assembly JAEEGL01 (sample SAMN16246548, study PRJNA631951) | gut metagenome | biome: gut microbiome; feature: rumen; material: fiber-attached | host: Bos | place: Iran: Karaj | collected 2018-10 | reverse complement strand
TGTGGCAGGAACGAAAATGGCTATCACAACCAGAGCGATGGCTATGCTTGCGACAGTGGCAATCATAGCGCGCGGCGACACCTTGCTGCCCACTAGACCGCCAATCAGACGGCCCACGAGCATCAGCAGCCAGTAGAATGCTGTAACGCTTCCAGCCACAGCCTCGGCGCTGACACCTTCGGGGAAGAAATTCATCTCAGGGTTTTGCAGCCACTTGTTCAATATATTGGGAACACCGACTTCGACACCCACATAGATGAATATAGCGATGGCGCCAAGCACGAAGTGGCGGAACTTGAAAAGACCCTTGTAGGTCAGTTCCGACGAGTCGGCTTTCTGCGTCTGCTCGTTTTCGGGAATCTTGGTCAACAGAATAACGATAAAGGCAACGGCAAAAATGGCCAGTGCCGTGTACATCAGCGGGAAAGTGTCGCTGATTTTGGCATCGACGATGCTGGGAATCAGCAGACCGGTAATCACGATAACAGCAGTGCCGCACAGCGAGTTGAATGTGCCGCCGAACTGAATAAGCTGGTTGCCCTTGTTGCCGCCGCCGCCGAGACGGTTGAGCATCGGGTTGACGACAGTGTTGAGCAGACACATGGAGAAACCAGCCACCAAGGCGCCAATCAGGTAGATGCCAAAACTGCCCACCAAGCCAGAACACAGCTGTATGGCAACGCCAATGAAGCCCACGCTGACAGCCACGAGCGAGGTGCGTTTGTAGCCGCGTTTCTGAAGCATATTGCCAGCAGGAATGCCCATAATGGCGTATGCTATAAAATTGGCGAACACACCCAGCGTACCCTGCCAGTTGGGAATAGTGAACTGATTCTTAAGAATATCACCCATCGGCGATGCCAGATTTGTCACAAACGATATCATTCCGAAGAGCAATATCATCACGACAATCGGAATAGCGTAATTCTGTTTTTTCTCCATAATTGTGTTGTTGTTCTGTTAACCTTTCAGCGCCTCGCTGCCGCTGACGATTTCAATAATTTCATTAGTAATGGCCGCCTGACGCGCCTTATTATAGCTGAGGCGCAGCTCTTTGAGCAGCTCGGTGGCGTTGTCGGTGGCTTTCTGCATTGCCGTCATGCGGGCTCCGTGCTCGGCGGCCAGCGAGTCGAGGATGACACGATAAAACTGCGAACGCAGCGTCAACGGCATCATCTCTTTCAGTATCTGCTCTTTGCCTGGCTCGTAAATATAGTCATAATGCTGCGGCCTTCCATTCTCGGTTTTCAGTTCTCCGTTTGTCACAGGCAGAAAACGCTCAGTTGAGAGAATCTGAGTCAAGGAATTTTTAAATTGATTGTATATCAACTCAATATAATCAAATTCCTTATTACAGAACGACTCCATGATACTGTCGCAGATTGCCGAGACCGAATCAAATGCAGGATTGTCAAGTATATCGTCATACGAGGCGACAACAAGTCCTTCCTGTTTGGCGAAGAACTCCGAGCCTCGTTTGCCTATTGTTATCATTTTTACCGACTTGCATCCTTCCGATTGGAAATGTGCCAAACGAGCCGACGCCTCTTTTATAACATTGGAGTTGAACGCTCCGCACAGCCCTTTGTTGCTTGTAACCACCAGAAGCAGAATACTGTTCGGTTGACGCACTTCGTGATAAGCGGTGAGAATACCATCACCGACATCAATGCCCTCAATTATCGAGTTAAGCTGCGAGGCATACGGGCGCATTCCTATTATCGCGTTTTGCGCACGACGGAACTTGGCGGCACTGACCATCTTCATTGCCGACGTGATCTGCTGCGTGCTGCTCACAGAGGCTATGCGGGTTCTAACTTCTTTTAAATTAGCCATAGTAATACAATTTTGAATTGTGAATTAGGAATTTCGAAATTCAAACATCAAAATTCAGAATTACTTTGCATATTTCGAACTCAGGTCGGCAGCCACACGACGCATCGTTGTCAGGTCGTCGTCCATAAGTTTTCCGGCCTTGAGATTGGCCAGCAAGTCAGGATGATTATTGCGAAGGAAGAAGAGGTACTCCGTCTCGAAGTTGCGCACCTTGTCGACGGGAACTTTCTGTATCAAGCCGTTGGTTCCGCAGAATATGATTGCCACCTGATCTTCGACGGGCATAGGTGTATACTGAGGCTGTTTCAGAATCTCAACATTCCGCACTCCTTTGTCAAGAACCGCCTTGGTAGCGGCGTCAAGATCGCTGCCGAACTTGGAGAATGCCTCAAGTTCACGGTACTGTGCCTGGTCAAGCTTCAGCGTTCCCGCGATTTTCTTCATCGACTTGATTTGCGCCTTGCCACCTACACGGCTGACCGAAATACCGACATTGATAGCCGGTCGGACACCGCTGTTGAAAAGGTTTGTCTCCAGGAATATCTGTCCGTCGGTGATGGAAATGACATTGGTGGGGATGTATGCCGACACGTCGCCAGCCTGCGTCTCGATGATTGGCAGTGCCGTCAATGAGCCGCCACCCTTCACCTTGTCCTTGATAGAGACTGGCAGATCGTTCATCTGACGGGCGATCTCATCACTTTGGATGATACGCGCGGCACGCTCCAGCAAACGGCTGTGGAGATAAAACACATCGCCAGGATAAGCCTCGCGTCCCGGCGGACGACGGAGCAGCAACGAGACTTCACGGTAAGCGACAGCCTGTTTCGAGAGGTCGTCGTATATTACAAGCGCGTTTCGTCCCGTATCACGGAAATATTCACCAATGGCGGCACCGGCGAAAGGAGCGTAGAACTGCATGGCGGCAGGGTCGGACGCTGTGGCGGCGACGACAATGGTATAGTCCATGGCACCCTTCTCCTCAAGATTCTTTACGAGATTGGCTACCGTCGAGCCCTTCTGGCCGCAAGCCACATATATGCAGTAGACCGGGTCACCTGCGTCATAGAAATTCTTCTGGTTGATGATGGTATCGATAGCAATGGCCGTTTTACCCGTCTGGCGGTCGCCGATGATAAGCTCGCGCTGGCCACGGCCAATCGGAATCATCGAGTCAATTGCCTTGATACCCGTCTGCAGCGGCTGTTCCACCGGTTGGCGGAAGATTACGCCTGGAGCCTTACGCTCTATAGGCATATCGAAAAGCTCGCCACCAATCGGGCCTTTACCGTCGATAGGCTCACCAATTGTGTTGATAACACGTCCAATGAGTTGCTCTCCGACCTTTACCGAAGCGATACGTTTGGTACGTTTAACAGTGTCTCCTTCGTTTATAGTGTTCGACTCCGCCAACATGACGATACCCACATTGTCCTCCTCAAGGTTCTGGACGATTCCCTGCTCGCCAGTGGCGAATTCCACAAGTTCTCCGCTCTGGGCGTTGTTGAGACCATAAACACGGGCGATGCCGTCTCCCACAGTGAGAACCGTTCCCACCTCTTCGAGAGACACATCGAGGTCGACATCCGCTAATTGTTTCTTAAGAATGGCCGATACTTCAGCCGGTTTTATTTCAGACATATAACTGTTGTTTTTCTAATCAGGAATCAAAGTTTACTTTCGTAAACATTTTTGCTAAACTCTTTACGCAGACGCGCTATCTGCGAACTTATACGGGCATCGTACATATTATTGTCGTACGAGACACTGAATCCTCCCACGATTGACGGATCCACCTTGGTGGTGAGTTCAACCTGCTTGCCCGTATGATTGCCAACTTTATCGCATACCGCCTGTTTGACGTCGTCGCCCACTTCGGAGGCGGTGACAAGGGTTGAAAGCACAATATTATTCTCGTCACGATAAAGCTGCAGAAATGCATTGGATATACCTTTGAGGTTGACAGCTCTGCGTTTGCGGACCACGAAGGCGAGAAAAAGCATGCTTATTTTTGACACACGCTCTGAGAAAAGATCACTGAGCACAGCCACTTTCTTGCCCTCACGAATCACCGGATTGGCGAAGAGAGTGCCTAAAATATGGTTCTGGGAGCATACATTACTCACAGTCCTCATGTCGGAACACACTGCGTCAAGCTGCCCCATGTCAGAAGCGACAAGAAACAACGCCTTCGCATAGTTGAGGTTTATTCTGTAGTCTTCCATTTATCAATTGAACTTGACATTCTGCAATTCGCGCGAAACAAAATCGTTGGCTTTCTCCTTGTCCGACAATTCTGTCTTTATCAATTTCTCGGCAATCTCTATAGAGAGGTTCGCAATCTGATTTTTAAGATCATGCACGGCTTTGAGTTTCTCATAGTTGATATTCTCGCGGGCATTCTCCACTATGCGGTCGGCCTCGAGAGTGGCCTTTGCGCGGGCTTCTTCAATAATCTGCTCACTTGTCAGACGCGCGTTGCGCAATATCTCGTCGCGCTGAACTTTGGCCTCTTTGAGGAGGTCGTCGTTCTTTGCCTGCAACTGCGACATCTGTTTCTTGGTCTCCTCCGCGGCGTTGAGAGCGTCATTTATGGCCTTCTCACGCTCGTTGAGAGCTTTCAAGATAACCGGCCAACCCCACTTCATAAGTATGAAAGCCAGTATTCCAAAAGCTATAAGCATCCAGAATATAACTCCAAGACCGGGACTTACTAACGGATTATTCATACAAAGGGATTAAAAGGATAAAAAGGTTCAAAGGGTTTGTGGGTTTGAAAGGTGCGGGGTGTACACGCGCCTAGTTGCGGAGCGCATATCACGTGCGACACACCTTAAACGGCATGATGCCGCGGGCCCATCGCCCTGCGGCATCATACCTCTAGGCCGATTAAAGCACTGCGAGAAGGCAGATAACCACTGCGAAGAAGGCAACACCTTCCACAAGAGCGGCAGCAATAATCATGGTTGTACGGATCGTACCGGCGGCTTCCGGCTGACGGGCAATACCTTCCATTGCGCCCTGACCAATTTTTCCGATACCGAGACCGGCACCAATGGCAGCCAAACCAGCACCGATACCGGCGCCCAGAACTCCTACAAATTTTGCCGCTTCGGCAGACATTTCAAGTAATGTTGAAAGTAATGACATAATACTTTGTATTTAGTTAATAGTAATGATTATTTCTAATATTGACATCTGCAATCAGTTATGCACCAGGCCGCAGATCACCAACAAGTTTGCAAAGTTACATATTTTATTTCAAAAAATAAAACAACTATATGTTTTTTGTGTCAGACAAGGTCTATGGAATAATGAAGGCCTACGTTCTGACGGCGGGCTTTTGCCTGTTTTATAATTAGATAGGCGCATGCTATAAGGTTGCGCAACTCACTCAGCGGTTCCGTCAAAACACTACGGTTGTACAACTCCTCCGTCTCCCGGAAGATAAGATTCAGTCGGTCGAAAGCCCTCTGCAAACGTAGGTCGCTGCGGACTATACCAACATAATTAGTCATTATCTCCTGCAATTCTTTCTTTGTCTGGGTTATGAGGACCATCTCCTCGTTCAAGACCATGCCTTCAGCGTTCCAGTCGGGAACAGCGTTGTTGATGACTGTTCGTTTCACTACCTCAATGGCGTTCATGGCGGCGTTGTGGGCGTAAACCACCGCTTCGAGCAACGAATTACTTGCTAATCGGTTGCCACCATGCAGACCGGTACACGAACACTCGCCGGCAGCATAGAGATGATGTATCGACGACTGCCCGTCACGGTCCACCTTAATGCCGCCACACTGATAGTGCGCCGCGGGGCGGACAGGAATCATATCCTTTGTAATGTTAATGCCTAGTTCCAGACATTTGGCATAAATTGTGGGAAAGCCATTTATCAGTTCGCGTTTTCCTATGCCACGGGCGTCGAGCCACACATGCTCAACACCCGCCTGCTTCATCTCGTTGTCGATGGCTCTAGCCACGATATCGCGGGGGGCAAGCGAGAGACGCTTGTCGTACTTCTGCATGAACTCCTTGCCGTTCTTGTCCTTAAGTATGGCTCCGGCGCCACGCATTGCCTCGGTAATGAGGAACGCCGGTTTTTCGGCCGGATTGTACAGACTTGTGGGATGGAACTGCATAAACTCCAGATCCTTAAGCACACCACGGGCTCGATGCACCATTGCCACTCCATCACCAGTCGAGATTATGGGGGTGGTGGTGGTGGTATATACGTTACCCATGCCTCCAGTGGCGAGAAGGGTAACTTTGGCAAGATAAGTGTCAATCTCGTTGGTCTTGCAATTCAGCGCATACACACCATAGCAGTCGATATCGGGTGTATGTTTTGTGACCCGTTGTCCAAGGTGGTGCTGGGTTATAAGGTCTATCGCGAACTGGTTTTCCTTGAGTTCAATATTTGGATGGTCGTGAATGGCCTGAAGCAGTCCGCGTTCAATCTCGGCACCTGTATTGTCTTTGTGGTGCAGGATGCGGAACTCGGAATGCCCGCCCTCACGGTGAAGGTCGAAACGGCCGCCCTGCTTATCCATGTCGAAGTTGACGCCGTACTGCACCAACTCCCGTATACGTTCTGGAGCTTCGCGAATGGTCATTTCCACCACTTCACGGTCGCAAATACCGTCTCCTGCCACAAGTGTATCCGTGATATGTTTGTCAAAACTGTCGGTGTCGTACATCACAGCGGCGATACCTCCTTGCGCGTATTTTGTGGAGCCCTCCGATGCGTCTCCTTTCGAGAGAATGCATACTTTGCCGTAAGGAGCAACTTTAAGAGCGAAACTGAGGCCAGCAATACCCGACCCTATAACAAGAAAATCAACTTGATGGCGCATATTATTATCCTTTGTCGATATACTGTTGTTATTTTTTCAGATTGCAAAGGTACGAATTTTCAGCAAATCGACAAAAATTTTGTTCCGCGCCTTGTTTCCGACAGCACTTTGGTGACCAACAATTAACCCCGAAAGTTTTTCAATCTTTCGGGGTTTTTGACAAACAACCATTTTGTATGCGGTTTTCTGTTTTTACTATGTCCTTTTCATATATTTTACATCGGCGGCGTCTATCACATGGTACTGCAACGCTTTGGCGATACGGGCTCCCGACTTGTTGACAATGCCGAATTTTCGTGACAACTCCTTTTGCTTGTCTTGCACCGACTTGTCGGTCTCAACCCATTGTGTAAGCCGCATGGCGATTTCTTGCGCTGTGCAACCCGCAGCCTCGAGCAGCAGTATTTCACGCTCCTCGTCAGTGATCGGCTCGTCGAGTGGAGCATGGCTCTCTCTCTCAAAATAGAGTTCCGCGGCCTCTTTAAGCGTCAACATAACGGGGTAGTTGAAATAGTAGTCCTCCCCTCGCTCAAGACATGAAATAGCGCGGAGAATATTCTCTATCGAGAAGCCTCCTGTGGCATTCTTGCTTACAAAGGCGTTGGCGCCCTTGTGAAGCGCCTCGAACACCACGCCCCCTATATCTTTTAGTCGCTGAAGCCTGTTAGTCTCGCTCTGAAGCGGGTTGTCGAAGCGCCCCGAAAGAATGATGATTTTTATCTCTTTACCCAAAATAGACTTGTAGTTTCGGCGGATACGTTCGGTGATAGCGATACCGCCCGTTGGCTCACCTTGGAACTCCATATCCACAAGCAGATAGTCCGGACGCTGTCGCTGAGGGTCGTTGAGCGCCGCAAAGAGCTGAGGTCCGCTGGCAAAGGTGTCGAGGACCTCTATCTCCTTCCGCTGCACATGTCCATCGTCGTCCATACGACAGTCCACCATTTCATGGCGCTCGTTAAGCTCATATTTTATAGCCTTTCTAATAAGTGGCTCGTCGTCCACTATCATAACTGTTATCTTGTCGTCCATTGATGCGTTGGTATATTGATATGTTATATATTAAAAGTCAAAAGTTTAAAGGTTTAAATGTTTGAAAGTTTAAAGGTTTAAATGTTTGAAAGTTTAAAGGTTTAAATGTTTGAAAGTTTAAAGGTTTAAAAGTTTAACGGTATGCTTACTGTCTACTCGTATCACGATTCACAATTCACAATTCACCATTCACCATTCACCATCCACCATTCACCATTCACCATTCACGGGTCACATTTAAAGCTATAAAAGTTCAAGAAGCATCGCAATGAGCCGCGACAAGGAAATGGAATGATGAGCCTTTCCCCAATGTGCTCTCCGCCCAAATCCGGCATCCGCGCAAAGTGTTGTCGTCGTGTTTTTTGATAATGTAACGACACAATATCAGACCAAAACCGGTACCATATCCCTGTTCCTTGGCATTGTCTGTCTTGATACGTTTGTCGGCACGGAACAGGTTCTCCAACTCCTCGTCGGTCATTCCACGTCCCGAATCACTAACCGTGACACATACAAAACGGTCGTCCTCGGCATACCTTTCCGCCGACACATCCACCCTGCCCTGCTCAGTATACTGGATAGCATTGTTCACAATATTGCGCAGAAGTATTTCCAAAAGAAGGCGGTCTCCCACCACGGACAACGACGTTGACTCAGCATTCACGGTCACGCTGTTGAATCTGAAATTGTTCACACTCATCATTACGCTGTCAAACACATCCTGCAAAGCCACCACACTGCAGCGAAATTGCAACCCTGTAGGAATTGAAAGGTTTGTCCAGTTCTTGATATTGTCGAAAGTGCGGATAAGTTGTCCCGTAACCTCCCTCTTCAACTCGTCGGGAAGTTTGTCATTTTGAAGATATGACACAAATGGCGTAATGTCGTGACGCAACACCGAAAGGCATGTCTCGACATTGGCGATACGTTCCACATCTTTCTGCGTGGCGGCTTGCAACTGAGCTGTTTCACGCTGCAGGGCCTTGGTTCTTCTGCGTAACAGCAGCAATGTCACCAACAAAGCCACGGCAAGCAGCGACAACACAAGCGAGAAACTCATATACGCCTTGCGATCATGACTCACCTTGGTCAATTCTTGTTGAAGAATGAAGTCGGCCTTTTCATTCTGTTTTATATAGTTGAGCAGTTCCAGCTCCTTGCGTGTCCATGCCGCCACTTCGCTGTTGTCATGCGCCATCCCCGAGGTGAGAAGACCTTCATACAGCATTGCCTCGAATTTTGGCGCGACACCAAGCATCGTAGTGTCGATCAAAGCCTCGTTGAAATATGCGCGGGCGTTGGCTGTGTCGCCATGAGCCATACAGAAACGTCCCGTAGCCACCACAGCGCCAAGTCGCTGGTATGGATCGTCATGGAGAAAGAACAAAGCTGTCGCTTCGCTTAGAAAAGAATAGGAAAGTGATTGAAGGCTGTAGTCTGAATCCGCCGTGTCGGCATACACATCGAAACCAAACGCATCATACACGTAATCACATATATCGTCGACGTACATTATGTTCTCCTGCCAACTGCAATGCTCTACACTGGGGTTCCATAACATGAAGCCAAGCATCTGGTAGGTGTTGGCCAAATGATAGGTGCTGTAGCGCATGCTGTCATTCAATATGCGGAGGTTCTCCATGCAATAATACAATGCCTTACCAAGATACTCTTCCTGATTGGCTGTATCGGAACAAAGCGAATGGAATCCGTATGCCAAAGCGTAATTGAATGACATATCCTCCGAATAGTCACATCTCAGTTCGCTACGGCGCTCCTCCATACGTGTCAGCAATTCCGCCTGCTGATACTGTGATTTATTGCGGTAATGATAATTGAGAATAGTTGTGGTTATATAAAACTCACTACGGGCAAGATTGTACAACAGTCCCTCATCCCTGCTGTCGAGCAGGCCCGAATGCTCTATGTCATAAAGCAGCTGGTACGATCCCGCTATGTCGCAATGCCTTTGCAATGTGCGGGCCTTAAGCAGCTTTGCAAGTGTTTGCTCCACATCTTTGTTTTGTGTATAGCCCTCATACGCAAGTATAGAATCGACATAAAGATAGACAGAATCATGGACGGCACGGTTATAATATGATGTGGCTATATTGTTCCATGCGCGTAATTTGCCGTCGGCATATCCAGGAAGGCTGTCATTAACATACGCCAATGCGCGACGGGCATACAACTCGCTGCGACGGGCGTCCAGAAACCGGTTTTTGAACGAAGCCTTGTTGAGTGCGTCAACCTTGGAGCGGAACAACGCGTCAACCGGCTTCTGTTGCGGAGTGCAACCCGACAACATTGTCACCAAGACAAGCGTTATGATACAACACAACTGTTTCATATATCATTTTTTCTACGTTCAACCTTACAGCCCACTCATCAATATCTATATACAACAAAAGACCCGACAATCTGCCGAGTCTTTGCTCAAGAGGTCGCTTCCGGATTTGAACCGGAGTAGCAGGTTTTGCAGACCTGTGCCTAGCCCCTCGGCCAAACGACCTTGTTTCTCTAAAAGGTTTTGCAAAAATACTACTTTTTCCAAAACTGGCAAAAATTATTTTTTACAACAAAAGGACGTTTAAATTTCAATATTCATTATCAGCAATATACACACACAAGAATACTATTTTATTTTCAAAAAAAAGAGACAATTCCCTAGTTGAATCATGAATTCAATTCAGCGATTTTTAAAAAATCAACTAAATTTGCAACCATGAAAACCATCGTCATAACCGACATCAAAAGTCCTGAACTGGATGTTTATACGAGGCTTACAGAGGCTCAATTGCGGAATCGTCTGGAGCCTGAAAAAGGCATTTTCATTGCCGAAAGCCTTAAAGTGGTCCGCATCGCCCTTGATTGCGGCCTTGTGCCTCTGTCGTTTTTGGCTGAACAAAAATATATCAATGAACAGATAAGACCTCTGCTTGATATCAACAATTCACCATACGACTTCAACGACATCCCTGTATATACCGGGAGTCGCGAGTTACTGTCGCAACTGACGGGATACGAGCTCTCACGCGGTTTTCTCTGCGCCATGCGACGTCCCACACTGCCATCTGTCGAGGAGGTTTGTCAAAACAAGAAACGAATAGCGATTATGGACAGTGTGGTCAACTCGACCAACACCGGAGCCATATTCCGCGCCGCAACCGCATTAGGCATAGAGGGATTGTTGCTTACTCGGACATGCTGCGACCCTCTCAACCGACGCAGCGTACGTGTCAGCATGGGTACTGTTTTCCAAATTCCATGGACATATATCGACGGATGGCCCAATGAGGCAATGCGGCAACTGCACTCCATGAACTATAAAACCATGGCGTTGGCGCTCAGCGACAATGCTCTTGATATCGACGACCAGAGTCTGCATAATATCGAACAACTCGCAATAATCATGGGTACCGAAGGCGACGGCCTGTCGCATGACACCATTGATGTATGCGACTTTGTTGCAAAGATACCGATGCAGCATGGTGTGGACTCTCTAAACGTTGCCGCGGCGGCGGCAGTGGCTTTCTGGCAGATGAGACCATGATAAAAAAAGGCGGCCATAATAATGACCGCCTTTTTTTCATGAGAAACCGCCTTATTTCACTATGGTCATCTCATCGATGAGGTTCTTGGCACCGGCATATTTGTCGATAACCCAAAGGAAATAACGGCTGTCGAGGCAGATGCAACGCTGCAGGTTCTCCTCGAAGTCAATGTCGCCCGACATGGCCTCGCTATTTCCATCGAAGGCAAGTCCGATAAGGTTGCCTTCGGCATCCAGGACAGGGCTGCCGCTGTTGCCGCCGGTAATGTCGTTGTTGGTGACAAAGCAGGTGACGAGTTCACCCTTGTTGTTGGCATAGGGACCAAAATCTTTGGCATTGTAAAGGTTTTTGAGACGCTCGGGAACAATGAACTCACTGTTAGTCGGGTCCTCTTTCTCAATAACGCCTTTAAGGGTGGTGTAGTAGCTGTAGGCTACAGCGTCGCGCGGCTCATATGCCTTGACATTGCCGTAAGTTAGACGGATTGTGGAGTTGGCGTCAGGGCTCATCAATTTGACGTTATTATTAATCTGCAGGATTCCGTCGGTGAAGTTGCGGATGCCGCGTTTCAGACCCTCGGCGCTCTCTTTCGGTATCATAGAATTTACTTCGACATATTTTTCGTATGCGTTGTTGCCAGCAAGATAAACGGGGTCTTTAGCCAGTTTCTTCATGTCGGGTTTCTGCATAAATTTGTCGAAACTCTCTTTGTTGGCGAAGACAGACTTGGAAAAGATATCGTTAACATATTTCACAAAGTCTCCCTTATATTTCTTGTCGGCATCGATAAGGAACTGGGGCATATACTGCATTCCCATATTCTTGTAAACATACTCCATCAAAGCAGCCATGACACGCTTCTCAGTAGCCTCATTGTAGTCTTTGTAGAACTCCTCGGCGTCTTTGGCGACACTCTCGACGATGTGGTCTTTCATTTCCGCATACTTGGGATTGTCAAGCAACTCGAGAGTACGGTATACGCGAACGGCCTGCATCAACAATTCCGGACCCGAAAGGAGGCCTTCGGCAAGATACGTTGAAGCAGCCTTGTATGGAGCGCGGTCGGCATAACCTTTCTTGATGAGGGGCAGAGCTTCGGCATACTTAGGATCTTTGTTTGTAGCCCAAGTTTTGTACTGCGACTCTATGCTCTTCTTCACACCCATGGTGTTGAGGTTCTTCAAAGCCTTGTTCTGCTCGTTGCTGTATTTCCAGTAATTTGAGCAGCTTGCGTATTTGGAAGCATACTTGATCTTGGTCTCCTGGCTGGCAGCCATCTCCTCGCGCAGGATGTTGATCTTCACGGTGCGGATTTCATAGCGGAGCTTGTTGGTGATATTCATGGTTTCCTCAAGTCCGTAGCTGGTGAGGAAATGATCTGTGGTTCCGGGGAAACCCATAACCATAGCGAAATCTCCGTCCTTAAGTTCACGGTTGCTGACAGGGAGATAGTGTTTCGGCTTGAGAGGGATGTTGGTTTCGGAATACTCAGCGGGATTACCATCGGGGCCGGTATATATGCGGAACATCGAGAAGTCGCAGGTATGGCGGGGCCATGACCAGTTGTCGGTGTCGCCACCAAACTTGCCCATCGACGAAGGAGGAGCTCCGACAAGACGCACGTCTTTATAGATTACATGAACAAACAGGAAGAACTGGTTGCCGTTGAACATAGGCTTGACCTGAGCGTCATAAATGGTACCCTCTACTGCCTTCTTGGAAATTCTGTCGCAAACTTCTTTAATGGCACGGTCGCGCTCCGACTCGCTCATATTGTCGCTGAGAGCGGATTTGACCTGATCTGTCACATCCTCCATACGGACAAGGATGGACGCGGTCAAACCAGGATTAGGCAACTCCTGGTCCTTGCTATAAGCCCAGAAACCATCACGCAGGTAGTCGTGTCCTACTGTTGAGTGTTCCTGAAGCTTGCCGTATCCACAGTGATGGTTTGTAGACATCAGGCCTTGGTCGGAGATGATCTCACCTGTGCAGAAATGCCAAAATGGACTGCCGGCGTTGCCGAGACCAACAATGGCATCCTTGATGCAATTCTGGTTGACACTGTAAATCTCCTCTGGAGTAAGTTTAAAACCAGCCTTCTGCATATCGGCGTAGTTCTTGCCCAACAGCGAAAGCAACCACATACCTTCGTCGGCTCTCACTACGCCCGGAAGAGCGATCAACATGCCAAGAGCCAATACTAATGTTTTAATCTTCATTTCTTGTTTTATTATGTTAATATTATAATTAATTTTATGTAATTTGCTAACAATTAATACTCTACAATAAATCATACTACCACTATACCTTTGCAAAGTTACATTTAAAAAATCAAATCAGCAAATCAACCCTGCTTTTTTGTTCCAATCATAGCGCGCAAAAAGTTATCAACAAGTTTCCACCATCGACAACAATCGGGAAAAGGACGTGGTAATATCGTCGAACACCCTTTATTACTGCCTAAATTTCAAGTATTTATATTTATTTTTATTTTTTCGAAACATTTGGACGAGATTGTCGTAAAAGGAACAATGTAAGGATTTTTTTGGAAAAAATTGAAAACTTTTTGGAATCTTTAGGCATCAAATGGAAAATTATTAGTATTTTTACGCTTTGAAACATATTGGGCAAAGATGTCGTTAATCATTGGTATAGAATATTGTAAGCTTGACAGCAACGGTCGTTTCAAGCTCCCAATTGCAATAAAAAAGCAATTGAAGGGTGACGACAACCGTTTTGTTGTCAAAACAAGCGTCTATGCCGACTGCCTGGAACTCTGGACCTATGAAAGTTTTGAAGCTGAAATCGAAAGACTCCAAAAAGAACTGAACCCCTACTCTATCGAGGACCGCGAGTTGATGCGCATAGTCAGCGCAGGCAACCTCGTGGAAATGGATACAAGCGACCGACTTATTATCCCTACCGAACAGCGCGCAAGACTTAAATCGTCGAAGGATCTCGTGATTCAATCGTACGGTAAATTCATGGAAATCTGGGACCACGACACCTACTGCCGCATAAATGACAACATCGAGGGCTACGCCGAGAAACTCGATGAACGGTTAGGAAAGGTCGCCAATGGAGCTGGAATCTGACATATCACTTTTCGAATACCATCGTCCCGTCATGCTTGAGACATGCTTGGACTGGCTCAACATACACAAGGACGGCGTGTATGTCGACGCCACTTTTGGTGGCGGCGGCCATTCACGAGGTATTCTGGAACGGCTTGGCGAAAACGGCAAGCTGTACGCCTTCGACCGTGACGCCGACGCATTATCCAACACTATCGACGATCCACGTTTTTGTTTGATAAACGAAAACTTCAAGTTCCTAAAGAACTTTCTGCGACTTCATGGAGTGCGGCAAATCAACGGACTCATAGCGGATCTGGGAATTTCGAGTCATCAGATTGACACCGCCGAACGCGGGTTTTCAACTCGTATGGATGGACCGCTCGATTTGCGCATGGATCGCCGTGAAGGAATTACCGCAGCCGACTTGGTGAACTCCGCCACGGAAGAAGAACTGCAAAGAATATTCAGATTCTATGGCGAGCTCGGCAATGCCCGACAACTGGCTCGCAGCATCTGCACCGCCCGTAAAGAACAAAGCATTACGACAACTGCCCAATTGTGCGCGTCTGTCGGGAAACACCTTCCACGAGGACGTGAAAACAAAACACTCGCAATGATCTTCCAAGCCCTCCGTATCGAGATTAACGGAGAGCTGGAAGCTCTTAAACAGATGCTCGAACAGGCCACAGAAATTCTTGTACCCGGTGGCAGGATGTGCATAATGTCATACCATTCTTTGGAAGACCGTCTGGTCAAAAACTTCATGAAGTCTGGCAACTTTGAGGGCGAGATAAAGAAAGATTTCTATGGCAACGTGCTCTCGCCACTAAGAATGGTATCAAGAGGACATATATCCGCAACGGAGGATGAACTGCAATTGAACAACCGTGCCCGCAGCGCGAAACTAAGAGTAGCCGAAAAAAAGGATGGAGAAACAGAATAAAAATAGAAAAAAAGGCGGACTTGCAAAAGTCATGGGCGGCGACATGCTTGGCTCGCACATCGTGCTTAGGCAAATACCTCTGTTGATCATCATTCTGTGTGGATGCCTGGTTATGGTCGCGGTAAGATACAATGTGGAAAACCTTAACAAAGAAAAAGACCGTCTTCAGAAAAAAGTAAGCTACCTGCGTGAACAACGTGTGCAGATGCAAAAACAATACCAGGAGTCTATCCGTATCTCACGCATCGACGAGGTTCTCGACTCAATTGGCGTAGGCCTGGTGGCGGGACCTCCATACGAACTGAAAATAACCAAAGCAAAAGATTGAAACAACAGATTCTTAAAGAATTACCAAAAAGCCATAAAGATTCTATATACACCTATTTCTATATACTAATTCACTAAAAGAAAACAGTGTCACCCAAAGAGCACATATCACAAAGAGCGAAAATCGGATTGCTGTTCCTCATCATGGTCGTGGGGTTCGGCACAGCGATACTGTGGTCATCCATTAAAGTGACATGGGTGGATGGTGACATGTGGCGCAAACGTGCCGAGAAACTCACCAAAAACTACATGGACAAGAAAGCGCAACGCGGCAACATTTACTCTTCTGACGGGAAAATACTTGCCACAACTGTGCCGGAATGCGACCTTTACTTTGACTTTGCGGTTCGTCCAGCACGTGACAACAAAGGCAACATAAAAATCAACAAAGAGACGAAAGATACCGTTTTCGAAACTCCCATAGCCGACTCCAACTACTACAAATACCTGGACACCGTTTGTCAAATACTCCACAAAGCGTTTCCCGATTCCACACAGGAATCTTTCAAGCGGCACATAGAGGCAAAACGTAACGCAAAAAAACGCAGTGGTTGCATACGCATTAAACGCCATGTCCCCTATTCTGACTGGGATCGCATCTGCAAACTGCCCGGATGGGGACGCGGCGTGGTCAAGTATGTCGACGGCAAGTCGGTGATACACAACAAAAGATTCCACACCTACGGCAACATGGCTGAAAGCATCATCGGCTTCAATACGTCATATCTGGAGGAGAACTACACGGGACTGGAGGGCTACTATGACTCGATACTGCGCGGAAGGGACGGAAGAGTTCTTTGCCGCCGACTGACGTGGGGCTCTTGGATTCCAGTAGGGCAAGGCAACATCACCGCTTCGGAGGGCGACAGTTTGCGGACCGACTCCATTCCTGGATATCCTGTCATCAACGGTCAACATATAGTTGCCACTATAGACACCCGCCTGCAGGACATAGCGCACTATTCGTTGGAACACGCCCTGCGTCGCTACGGAAGCACTGCGGGATGCGCCATTCTTATCGAGGCGGAGACAGGCAACGTGCTGGTTTGTTCTTCGCTTATACTGGACACTCTTGGCAACTATTACGAGATGCCTTACCGCAACGTGGCTGTGTCAGACCGCTACGAGCCTGGTTCTATTTTCAAACCAGTAATTCTCACCGCCATGTATAACGACCCCTCCTTCTCTCTCGACAAAGACATGATGCTCCCTGTGGGAAGGAAACAGTTCAGCTCCAAAAGCAAGATAGTGGAGGACCACGGTATTCCCAACGGCGAATATCCGCTCTGGAAAGCAGTGGCGGTATCGTCGAACGTGGCATTCTGTGAACTGGCATGGCGATACTACAACACACGCCGTGACAGCCTTTTCGCACAGGTATCGCGTATCTTCCCATATCAAAAACTGAACGCCGACATTGTCGCAACCGAATACAAAAGTCTCACCCACCCGCTGACCTATGACAACGACTTCCTCCGTTTCTGTTATGGATACACCAGCTCTGTGTCTCCGCTTAGAATGGCGACATTCTACAACGCCTTGGCCAATAAGGGCAAAATGGTGAAACCTCGCTTCTGCCGCGGCATAATAAAAGACGGCAAAATCGAGGAGCTTCCGGTTGAGGTAATAAACGAGAGCATCTGTTCGCCTAAAACCGCCGAGACGCTGCGCGATTTACTGATAGGTGTGGTTGAAGAGGGAACCGGCGACAACATCAAAAACGACACCTACAGCATTGCGGGCAAGACCGGAACCGCCGTAACATCGCCCAATGCTCCCACCAGCAATGCCACATTTGTGGGATTCTTCCCGGCCGACAAACCAAAGTATACCTGCCTGGTGATGATGCAAAACATCAAATCTTTCGGACGCAACGCCGCTCCAGTGTTCCAGGATATAGCCGATTGTGTAGTGTCGCTGGACAAAGAGCTGGACTGCCGTCCCACAATAAAAAGAATGGCCGAACTCAAACAAGAGAAAAAGGCGAACAACACCATAACCTACCCGTTGCCCATCGTAAGCAAAGCGCCACAAGCGGAGGTACGCCGAGCACACAGATTTCTGGGCCTTAACTACAGCAACATAACACGCCAGTCAGTATGGTGCACATTTCAACAGCAGGATGACGAAACAGGAACAAAAGCAGGATACATCCCCTACGAACCGCCTAAAGGTCAAACGCCCAACTGTTACGGCATGACAATAAAAGACGCTTTGTTGCTATGCAGAAGCATGGGTATAGACGTAAGCTACGAGGGCTATGGCAAAGTGGTGTCACAAGAGCCAAAAGCGAAAACTCCATTGACGAAAAACACAAAAATACATCTTAAACTGAAACCTTAGCACCTTTAAAAGTCGAACGATATGAAACTGTCAGAAATCCTATATAATATAGAATATAAACTTTATATAGAAGGAAAGGAATGCCTGCTGGACGAACGTCTTATCAAAGAAATTGTGTTCGATTCCCGCAAGGCTTCCAACGACTGCATATTTGTGGCGCAAAAAGGCGTTCACGTCGACGGGCACAAATACATATCCTCCGCAATAGAACAAGGATGCAAAACAATTATATGCCAAGACCTTCCCGACCAACAACCCAAAGGTGTGTTGTTTATCAAAGTGGACAATTCCGACATTGCCTTGGGCCTTGCAGCATCCAACCTTTTTGGCAACCCGTCGTCGAACCTGAAGCTGATTGGCATTACCGGCACCAACGGGAAAACAACCACAGTGACTCTATTGCACCGCATGATGAGGAGTTTTGGAGTACACGCCGGACTGATATCCACAATTGTAAACAAGATTGACGAGGAAGAGATACCCGCCACGCATACAACTCCCGACGCCATAGAGTTGAACTCTCTTCTTGAGCGCATGGTTAAGAATGGGTGCGAATATTGCTTCATGGAGGTTAGTTCCCATGCCATAGTACAAAACCGCATAGCAGGCATCACCTTCGCAGGCGCTATATTCAGCAATATCACACATGACCACCTCGACTATCACAAAACCATGGCCAACTATATTGCCGCCAAAAAGGCTCTTTTCGACAGCCTTCCTAAAGAAGCTTTCGCGTTGACCAACATCGACGACAAGAACGGACATATCATGGTACAGAACTGTCGCGCTAACGTAAAAACATACAGTCTTCAAACCGTGGCCGACTTCAGGTGCAAGATCATAGAGAGTGGTATACACGGACAGCAGTTGCAGATAAAACTCGCAAATAGTACTTCCAAAGACTTTTGGACCCCGCTGGTTGGACGGTTCAACGCCTACAACATCACAGCAATTGTTGCCACAGCGATACTTTGCGGTTTCGACATCGACGAGACACTACGTGTGGCAAGTTCGTTGAAAGCCGCACCAGGACGTTTCCAATATATCCACGGCAAAGGAATCACCGCCATAGTGGACTATGCCCATACACCCGACGCGTTGCAGAATGTAATCGACACGATCAACGAGATTCGCGACAAAAGGCAAAATCTCATAGTCGTTGTCGGCTGCGGCGGCGACCGCGATCCTCTTAAAAGACCTATCATGGCACGCATAGCCGCGACGGGCTCGGACCATCTGGTTCTTACATCCGACAACCCACGGACAGAGAACCCTGAAAAAATTCTGGACAGCATGGAGGAAGGACTCTCTCCCGAACAACGATCCAAAACCGTCCGCATAACAGACCGCAGGCAGGCAATCAAAACCGCCACAATGATGGCTCACGAGGGCGACATCATACTTATCGCCGGCAAAGGCCACGAGACCTATCAGGAAATAAACAACGTACGGCATCATTTCGACGACAGTGAGGAAGTGGGAAAAATACTCGAATCATAGAATATCAAACAACCTTAAATCAATAAAATGTTATACTATCTTTTCAATTGGCTGGACCAAGAATTCGATTTCCCTGGAGCGGGTGTGTTTCAATACATCTCGTTCAGGGCCTCAATGTCAGTAATCACTTCGCTGATAATAATGCTGATATTCGGCAAACCATTCATCAAATGGCTGAAGAAAAAACAAATAGGCGAGACCGTCCGCGACCTCAACCTTGAAGGCCAGAAAGAAAAGGAAGGCACGCCGACAATGGGAGGATTGTTGATTCTTGCGGCCATCATCATCCCCACTCTGCTCTTCGCCAAGCTAGACAACATCTACGTGCTTATCATGCTCGGCACAACGGTGTGGCTGGGTCTCATCGGATTCTTGGACGATTACATAAAGGTGTTCAAAAAAGACAAAAAAGGCTTGCGGGGAAAATACAAAGTAATAGGTCAGGTTGTTTTAGGCCTCGCTGTAGGACTTCTAATAATGTATCACCCCGACATCACCATCAAAGAAACCGCGTCGGTCGAGTCGTATATAGCCTCGCACAATGTCAACATTCAGGACAATTACAACAGAGCCAAAAGTGAGTTTGCGCAAGACCCTGTCAAATCCACCAAGACAACCATTCCGTTTGTCAAGAATCACGAATTGGACTATGCGAAAATCATAACATGGATGGGTGATTGGGCCAAAAACTGGGTTTGGCTCATATATGTCCTCCTCGTCATCTTTGTGGTCACCGCAACATCAAACGGATCGAATCTCACAGATGGCATTGACGGACTGGCTACAGGCACATCGGCGATAGTGGGCTCCACTTTCGCAGTTCTTGCATGGGTGTCAGGTAACATCATCTTCGCCAACTATCTGAACATAATGTTCCTGCCAAACATTGGAGAATTGGCAATTTTCATAACAGCATTTGTCGGTGCCACTTTGGGCTTTCTGTGGTACAACACACATCCTGCGGAGATTTTCATGGGCGACACAGGATCACTCGCTATTGGAGGCATCATTGCCGTGTTTGCGCTCCTCATACGAAAAGAGTTGTTGATACCTATAGTATGCGGTGTGTTCCTCATCGAGAGCCTGTCTGTCATAATCCAAACCTCGGGGTGCAAGATTTACAGACGTCGGCACAAAATACCCAAAGGCACTCAAGTCCCCGTTGAGAACAGACCTTTCTTGATGACTCCTTTGCACCACCACTATCAGAAGAAAGGAATCAAAGAAGAAAAAATCGTCATGCGATTCTATCTTGTGGGAATACTACTTGCAATAATAAGCATCGTGACACTAAAACTACGATAGCTACATCAAACCAAAAATGCACATAAACTATTAAAACTCTAATACATCTTTGAAATCATGTACGAAGCATTAGCAACACAGGGGCGCACCACCGTTCACTCCGGACTGGCTGGAATCGACTCCGCAAAACTCAAAAAACTGCGTAGCAACCATCTAAAGGAGTGCTTTAATCTCATCGATGAGATGCGGCATAAACTGGAGTTTGTGGCTCGAATCAAGGGCGTTTCCTTCATCGACGACGCAGCGTCACGCAGCGTCATGTCAACATGGTATGCCCTTGAGACCATCGAGGGGAAAGCCGTCTGGATCGCCAACGGATACCCATCCAGCATCAACAAAGCCAACGAGCTTAAACGGTTGCGTACTCTCGTCTCTCAAAAAGTGGAGAGCATCATCACCATTGGTGACAGCACACTTTACGAGGAGGTTTTTTGCAATGAGAGGATTAAAATCCAATCCGTCAACACCATTGGCGAGGCTGTGACAAAAGCCTTTTACGGCTGTTCAGAGAACACGAAAGTGCTCTTCTCGCCCGCTTTGGAGAACGGCGTATCTTACGAAACACAAGGAGATTCGTTTAAACGCGAAGTCAACGAACTATAAATGACATCCGGGAAAAAAGACATATCACGCAAACTTCTCAACCCGTTCAAGGGTGACAAGGCCATCTGGTTCATCTTTTTGGTACTTGCCATCATATCGCTTGTGTCCGTTTATAGTTCCGTAGGCTATACCGCGGTCATAACCGACACAACGCCGGGGAAAGCCTTGATAAGGCATCTCTTCTTCGTATGTGTGTCTTTTGTGCTCGTTGTGCTACTGGCGAACTTCGACTACCGCAAATTCTCTGGCATTTCATGGCTCGGTTTTCTGTTATCGATTGCCCTGCTGATTATCGCCTTGGCCATAGGCCACAAAGACAATGCGGCCGGCTCGGGAATGAGTCGATGGATTTACATTCCACTAATCGGACGATTCCAGCCTTCAGAACTGGCCAAGATTGTAATAATCGTATATCTTTCTAGACTTATGGCTCAGGAGAAAGAGACCTTGCACGAATGGACAACTCTCAGAAGGATACTCTTCCCTGTAATTATTATCGTCGGCCTAATCGTCTCTGACAACCTGTCGACAGCGTTGATTATTTTTGCTGTCTGCTACGCCATGCTTAGGATGTCGACTGTTAGCGCCAAACAACTGCGACTGTCGGTAATAGGCCTAGCGGTGATAGGGTTGCTGGCCATATTTATAGGCGACAAACTAGACCTTAAATTCCTGGAACGAGCCGACACCTGGACCAGTCGAATTGACAAATGGCTCAACTTCGACGAGGAGCAGCTGTCACAGGAATCCATGGCGCGTATGGCCGTGGCGTCAGGCAAATTCTTCGGTGTCGGAGTCGGGTCCACAATACAGGCCCGACTGATGACTCAAGCCAACAACGACATGATATACGCCATCATCGTGGAAGAGACAGGAATGCTCGGCGGCACATTAGTTTTCCTATTGTATCTTTTCCTCTACATTAGATGTATTCGAATCGCATGGCGGTGCAAGGGTGATTTTGGACGAATGACCGTCGTGGGATTGGGTACTCTGATATTTTTACAGGCAGCTGTCCACATGTGCGTGTCCGTAGGAGCGCTCCCTGTCACAGGACAGACTCTGCCATTCATCAGTTCCGGAGGCTCGGCGTATCTATGCATGGGATTGGCTTTGGGCGTAATACAATCAATTGCACACGATGTCGAACTCAACGAGACAAAATCAACAAAAACAACAACGAATAACGAAGCGTCCATATAGTCATCAAATTGCGTATAAATAATATAAAACCTTTAAGACAATGAAAGCAATAATCAGCGGTGGGGGTACCGGAGGACATATTTTCCCGGCTTTGGCGATTGCCAACGCCATAAAATCAAGATACTCCGATGCGGACATCCTATTCGTGGGTGCGGAAGGACGTATGGAGATGGAAAAGGTTCCCGCCGCGGGATACACAATAAAAGGACTTCCGATTTCGGGTCTGCAGCGTCAACTCACATTGAGCAACATCATCAAAAACCTTCAGCTGCCATTCAAGATGATTCGCAGCAGGCGGATGGTGAAAAGAATACTGCGCACTTTCCAACCCGACATCGTGGTCGGTGTTGGAGGATTTGCAAGCGAGCCCACCCTCAAAGCCGCTGCGTCAATGGGTTTCCCCACGCTGATACAAGAGCAAAATTCCTATGCCGGTCTGACCAACAAAATGCTGGCTAAAAAAGCCGACAGGATTTGTGTCGCCTACGAAGGAATGGAGCGTTTCTTCCCTGCCGACAAAATTGTCTTCACTGGCAACCCCATTCGCGCAGATATTGAACATATGACTGTGTCGAGAGACGAGGGTATCAACCATTTCGAACTTGACAACAATGCAAAAATTCTGCTCGTCATCGGGGGCAGCCTGGGTGCCAGGAGCATAAACAACATGATACTCAACAACCTCAGCGCCATAAAGACTTATCATGAACAATATGGCATGCAGGTTATATGGCAAACAGGGAAATGGATGTACAACGATGCAGTCCAGGCTGTCAAACAAGCCAGCATGGAAAGCATCGTGAAAGTACACCAATTCATCTCCCGGATGGATCTGGCCTACGCCTCGGCCGATGTAATAATATCAAGAGCCGGTGCAATTGCGATAAGCGAGTTGTGTATTGTTGGCAAACCGACCATATTGATTCCATCGCCCAATGTGGCCGAGGACCATCAAACCAAAAACGCCCTTGCGCTTGCCGACAAAGGCGCCGCCATCATGATTCGCGACAACGAATGCGGTGAGACCGGAATCAACACTGTCGTCGAACTGATAAACAACGACGAGAAAAAGAAAGCGATGTGCCAGAACATTCGTTCCCTCGCCAAATACGACGCTGCGGAGCACATTGTTGACGAAATAGACAAAATAGTACACAAAAACTAATATTTCCATTATTACACTCTCTAAATTATGACTTACTACTTTCTAGGTATCGGTGGAATCGGCATGAGCGCGTTGGCTCGCTATTTCAAGCAAAGCGGACACAACGTCAGCGGCTACGACCGCACGGAGAGCCCGCTCACAAAACAGCTTGTGAGCGAGGGTATTGACGTACACTACGACGACAGCCCTGACTTGATTCCCGACAATATCGATCTAGTAATATATACCCCTGCCGTTCCTACCGATATCAAAGAATTTGAATATCTGCGGGACAGAGGTCTTACAATAAAAAAACGTTCACAAGTCCTTGGCGAACTTACAAGAGGGAAAAAATGCATAGCTGTGGCCGGCTCTCACGGAAAGACTACAACAAGCGCCATGATAGCCCACATACTGAGCAAAACAGGGATTGGATGTTCCGCGTTTCTTGGTGGCATATCAAAGAATTTCGACAGCAACCTGTTCGTCAACAACAAAAGTGAATATATCGTTGTGGAAGCCGACGAATACGACCGCTCATTTCTTCAACTCCACCCCTACTATTCAGTCATCACCGCCACCGACCCCGACCATCTCGATATTTATGGCACTCACGAAAAAATGATAGAGGCCTTCGAACAATTCGCAAACCAGACGTCACCCGAGGGCGCTCTCTTCCTCAAAGAAGGACTTGCCGGACACCATCATGACCACGACGAACACGACGACGAACACGAGACAAAGCATCTGCATATCAGTCAGGAGATTGAGCATTACTCATACTCCGCCCGCTCCATCGAGCCCGACTACTACGCCATAAATGTCCGCAATTATAACGGCAACATATTCTTTGACCTTCGCACACCTGGAAAGGTGTTGTACGACCTCGAACTTCAAAATTCATGCCTTTACAATGTTGAGAACGCCGTGGCCGCAGCGGCGGTAACGCTCAAATGCGGACTGACCGAGTACGAACTACGTAACGGACTAAAGACTTTTGCAGGCATCCGTAGGCGCTTTGATGTACGTGTCAAAAAGAGCGACTTTGTATATATAGACGACTACGCGCACCATCCTAGAGAAATTGCAGCAACCATTGAATCTGTCAAATATCTTTACCCCGGCAAACGTATAGTGGGCGTTTTCCAGCCTCATCTTTACAGTCGCACACAAGACCTTGCCGACCAATTCGCCGAAGCGCTGAAACCACTCGACGAAATCATTCTGATGCCCATCTATCCTGCACGTGAGAAACCTATACCAGGTGTATCGTCAGGCATGATTCTCCGCAAAATCGACACGATGAATAAATATCTATGCAGCCGCGAGCAGGTTGCCGACCTTGTTGAGGCGCTATGCCCTGATGTGCTTCTCACCATGGGTGCGGGCGACATTGACCGTCTGGTGCCCGAACTCGAAGCCCGTTTCAAAAACCAATCCTAAATAACAACCACCCTTTTATCCATATCAACGTATCAGCATAATTTGAAAACGACTGTACGAAATATTATTATCATCATCCTTTTGGCAGCTATTGTCGTCACCTTCCATATTGTTCGTCGCAACGCGACAATGAGAGGGATGGAGAGCTATGTGGCCGATACACGGAGCCGCATCCTTTCACCGGCCGATGTCGACAGTCTCGTTCTGTTGTCATTCCCCAAGCTCCTTGAAACCGACATCAAAGACCTCGACCGAAGAGCGGTTGAGACGGCTCTTTTGGCACATCCCTACGTGCTTGACGCCGATGTAAGTGTTTCCACCGGAGGAAAACTTATTGTGAAAGTCACCCCACACGAACCTGTCGTCCGCATGTTCTACCAAAACAACGAATTTTATATCTCACAGCAGGGAACATGCATGCCGTTGACCACCAAGCACTACTGCAATACACTTGTAGGCAACGTCATTCCCGATGAGCCTCTGCTCCGAAAACCCACTGGATTAGACCTCACAGACACTGCCAACCACAACCAACCTCAGTCGCTGATGAAAATATGGAAAACTGCCTCCTTCCTATATAACAACCCGAAATACGGCTATGTGTTCGACCAGATAAGTATCGCGTCAAACGGCGACATCTGTCTAACCCCAAAACTGGGAGACCTGACTATAGTGGTAGGCGACACGTCGCAACTGGATATAAAATTCGAGAACCTCTGGGCTTTTCTCGACCAAGGGATAAGCCTTGTTGGCTGGGACACCTACTCAACCATCAACTTAAAATTTAAGAATCAGGTAGTTTGCACAAAGAAACAATAAATCAAAAAATCAAATATCATGAACAATCTTAACGACATCATCGTAGGCTTAGACATTGGAACAACCAAAATCGCTTGTTTCATCGGACAGCGCAACAGTGACAAAAAAGTCAAAATCATCGGCTTTGGCAAGACTGTATCCAAAGGCGTTGAGCACGGCGTGGTAAGAAACCTCAACGAGACGGCCAAATCAATACAGAAAGCCGTGGCTGAAGCCTCGGAACAAGCCGGCATAGAAGTCAAAGAGGTTTATGTCGGCATCGCCGGACAGCACATCAAAAGCATCAGCAACCTCGGCTCTATCACGATTCCCGCTGATCACGATGTAATACAACTTGAAGATGTTGACAAGCTGATAGAAGATCAAAACAATATTGCGCTCAACCCCGGTGAGGAGATTATCCATATCTTCCCGCAGAACTACATCGTCGACGGCGAGGAGCTTAGTTCCAATATCGACCCTGTAGGCGTGGTGGGAAAACAGCTCAAATCCAATTTCCACATAGTCACTGGAAACACTCAGAATCTTCGCAACATACACGACAGTGTGCAACGCGCAGGCCTCAGCATCAAAGGTGTTGTCCTCGAGCCCATTGCCTCTTCGTACGCCGTGCTCGACGACACTGACAAAGACGCAGGCGTGGCTTTGGTAGATATAGGTGGCGGCACAACCGATATCGCCATCTTCAACGACGGCATTATCCGCCACACCACTGTCCTCCCTCTTGCAGGCAACGCAATCACAGAAGACATCAAAAAGAGCTGTATTATACTTCGAGACCAAGCCGAGGCTCTCAAAACACGTTTCGGCTCTTGCCTCCCTCAAAATGTAAGCGAGAACGATATTATATCCATTCCCGGACTGCGCTCGCAGCCTCCGCGCGAAATAAGCATGCGAACCCTTGCCGGCATCATCAAGACACGTACCGAAATCATCCTTGAGCAAGTCAACTACGAAATAGAACAGTCACACCTTAAAAAAGAGATTCTGGCAGGCATAGTGCTCACTGGCGGCGGTGCGCAACTGCGACACATCAAGGAATTCTCCGAATTCACAACGGGAATAGACACCCGCATCGGACTCCCCAACGAACATCTCGACAAAGACACCAATCCCGAAATCATCAACACTATGTATGCCACCGGCATCGGACTGGTTCTCTACGGATTCGACGAACTGGACAAGTACCGTGAGCATTTTGCAAGCGACGAGGAAAACAACGCCGAAACACCAGAGGAGACAGCAAGCGAACAGGCCTCGCCCAACTCGAACGACATCTTCGCCGACCTTCCTCCAGTCGAAAACACGACGACTCAAAAACCCATCGACGACATCGAGACTGAATTCGCAGAAACTCCCAAAAAGGAAACAAAAAACAACAAACCTGATATCTCAAAACATCGTCCACGCAAGCCAGGCTGGGGTTCGCAAGCAATGAAAGCTATCGACAAATACTTCGGACGCGTGTTTGGTGACGACACTATTCAAAACGAAGGAAAAGAGGAGAAAGACCTATAAGTTGAAAACTATGTTGATAACAAATACGTGACATTGCGGTAAAACCCAACATTAAAGCGTATTTTTACAATTGCTTTACACCATCGCCCATTCGGCATATATTATTTATTACCAACAATCTGAACAGAAATAAGTACAATGGAAGATAGCACAAATTTATCGATTTCGAACAACAACGAAACCAATAACAACAGTTTCATGGCCAATTCCTCTTCTGTGGAGTTCGAACCCATCCATGAACAACCCGCCAAAATCAAAGTAATCGGAGTAGGCGGTGGTGGTGGTAACGCAGTTAATCACATGTTCCGCGAAGGCATCCATGGCGTTGAGTTCATCGTGTGCAACACCGACGCCAAAGCACTCGAGTCGAGCCCTGTCCCCAACAAGATAGCTCTCGGAAAACTTGGTGCCGGAAACATACCGGAGCATGCCCGCAAAATGGCTTTGGAGCACAAAGATGAAATTTTAAGCGCCATCTCCGACGACACACAAATGCTGTTCATCACCGCTGGTATGGGCGGCGGAACAGGTACCGGAGCCGCTCCTGTGGTCGCCGAACTCGCCAAAGGAATTGATCTTGATGATGAATTGGTCCCCAAGATTCTTGTGGTAGCCATCGTAACCGAGCCCTTCGAATTCGAAGGTCCCGTAAGAATGCAACAGGCTAAAGTTGGTATCGAAGAGCTCAAAAAACATGTTGACGCCATCCTCGTCATCAACAACGACAACTTGCGCAGACTTGGCGACATGGATCTCGACGAGGCCTTTAGCAAAGCCGACGATGTGTTGCTCACCGCAGCCAAAGGCATAGCCGAAATCATAACCATGGGCGGCAAAGTCAACATCGACTTCCGCGATGTCAACACTGTGATGAACAATAGCGGCACAGCTCTTATGGGCACAGGCTCTGGAAGAGGCGAAAACAGAGCTCTGGAAGCCATCGAAAACGCCGCAACTTCAGTATTGCTCAACGACAATGATATACGCGGAGCCAAGAACGTGCTTCTGTATTTCTCATACGCTCCCAACCATAAAATCAAGATGGACGAGCTCTACAGCATCACCAACTATGTAAAAGAGCGTACAGGACACACTGCCAATGTTATTTGGGGTAACGGCACCGACGAGAACCTCGACGACGAACTTCGCATCACTCTTATCGCCACCGGCTTCGAGCCTCTTCCCGGCAGAACCGTCATCAATCTCGACACCGTGGAACAGCCGAGCCCAAAAGACGAGACCCCTCAGACCGATCCTAAAAAAGAGGTCCCGACACAAGACATACACGAGAATCCTATTGACGAAAGCGGCATTCACCTGATTCACCGCATAGCTACAGAAAACACTGACGCGGTTGAGGACAACGTCGAGAAAAACGAAGAGCAGCCTAAAAACATCGTCTCCAACGAGGCTCCAAAACGCTACTTCACCCTTGAGTCCATCACCGAAGAGGTTTCAAAACCAATTGCCGAAGTCAAAGAGACTGTGATGGAGCCCGTCAAAGAAATTGAGACCAACAGCCATCTCGACGACATCCGGGTAATCTCGCGCGAGATGATTCACAGCACCTCGTTTACACCAAATCCCAACATGACTTCGACACAATCTGGCGTCGAAACAAGTTTGCTTGAAAAGCCTGCCGAGGAAGAACGTCGCGAACCTATAAGCAACGCTACACCCGCTCCCGCAGCAACCGCGCTCAACTCTCAACTTCAGAAAGCATTCAGCCCCGACGAAAGTGTTGACGATATTAAAGCTCGCCAGCGTGCCGAACGTATACGCCGCATGAACGACCTCCTGCGCAACGACCCCGACGGTCCAAGAATCATCGAAGAAATGCCCGTTGAGGAACTGGCTAACAGCCCGATTTACGAAGCGCCTCACTCGTCTGAGAGCGATGCGGCACGCACACGCGTCAACGCAGGTGGTTTCTTCTCCACCTCAATGGATTTCCTCAACGGTCTTCCCGACTAAAATATAGCACAATACATCTTCTACTTTATAACGGAAAGCGTCCTTCGGGGCGCTTTTTTAGATAAATCGACATACCTGTGAGAAACAAGAAACTCTTTGGAACACTATGCGGCATAGGAGCCGCTGTCTGCTATGGCACCAACCCCATCGGAGCACAATTGTACAACGAAGGGATGACACCTCCCAGCGTTCTATTCTGGCGTTTTGGCCTGGCGTGGGTAATCATCTGCATCGTTATGCTGTTTAGGAAGGAAAAACTAAGCGTCACAAAAAAAGAGTTCGTAGCACTCTCAGGTCTTGGATTGCTGTTCCTCGCATCGTCTCTCACACTATACGTAAGCTTCAGACTGATGGCCGTTGGAGTTGCGTCAACAATACTGTTCGTCTATCCTGTGATGACCGCGGCAATCATGGCGCTGTTTTTCAAAGAGAGAGTCACTCTCGTCACAGCCATTTCAATAGTTCTGTCATTCATCGGTGTGGCGCTCCTGTATTGGAGTCCGCAAGGAGGCACTCTCTCGGCCGCGGGAGTGGCGCTAGTATTGGCATCAGCACTCACCTACGCCATATACATTATTGTGATGAACCGTGCGAAACTCGACATGTCGTCGTTCAAAATCAATTTCTACGTCTTGATATACTGTGCTCTTGGCAATCTATTGGTTGCATTGTTAAGCAGCAAAGGAATCCAGGTACCCGCGACAATGTCAAGTTGGTTCTATGTTGGATGGCTTGCCGTTGTTCCCGCCATCCTGGCACTTGTCATGATGGTTTACGCCGCTAAATACATCGGCTCCACACCAACGGCAATTATGGGCGCACTAGAGCCCTTAACCGCAGTGATGATTGGCATTTTCCTCTTTGGAGAGCAGTTTTCCATACGCCTGCTTATTGGTATCATTCTTATTTTCAGTTCTGTATTTTTAATAGCACTACAAAGCAATAAAACAAAACAATAAAAAGAGGCACTTGACGTTAGTATTTATTTAAAAGAGAATTAACCACAAATTCGCTCAATCAACCAACTACAGCATAACATCAACCCTCTAACCTTTACTCCCGCACACCATCAAACCCTTTAAACACTACAAACCACCATATAGAAATGACCCATCTAACCCTCCTGTTTCTATTCCTTTTCGGCGCAATGGTCATATCGTTCCTTTGCTCCATACTTGAGTCGGTGCTCATGTCCACACCACTCTCCTACATCACAATGAGGGAAGATTCAGGCTACCGGCCAGCAACGCGATTCAAGCAATACAAAACCGACAACGGCAAACCGATAGCAGCCATATTGTCGCTCAACACCATAGCAAACACCATAGGAGCCGCCGGAGTAGGCGCTCAAGCCACACAGGCGTTCGGCAACCAATGGTTCGGACTTGTATCCGCAATAACCACAATCCTTATTCTCATATTCTCCGAGATAATCCCCAAAACCATAGGCACCACCTATTGGAAAAGGCTCATGGGATTCACAGCCAGGACGATTCGTCTACTTATAGTGCTCATGTATCCTCTTGTGCTCCTTATAGGTCTTTTGACTAGACTCTTCTCAGGCAAAGAGGACGAGACGGCCGTCAGCCGTGAGGAAGTGGCGGCAATGGCCGACGTTGGCGAAGACGAAGGCGTACTCGACGAAGACGAAAACAAAATCATCCAGAACGTCATCAAGCTCGACAACATCAAAGCCTATGACGTTATGACGCCCCACTCGGTCGCCGCTGTCGCTCCCGAGAACATGACCTTGAAAGAGTTCTACAAAGTAGAGGAATACAGCCACTTCAGCCGTATTCCCGTCTATGCCGACGACCCGGAATACATCACAGGATACATTCTGCGCAGCGACGCCCTTGAAGACTTGGCAGAAGACAAATTCAACAAAAAGCTGAAAGACATAAAGCGCGACATACCTCTCTTCAACGAGGAACAATCGGTAAGTGACATCTGGGACTCTCTGCTCAAACACAAAGAGCAAATCGCAATAATCATTGACGAATACGGAGGATTCCAGGGCATCATCACTCTTGAGGACATTATCGAAACGATTTTCGGACTTGAAATCATCGACGAGAACGACGAGGTTAGCGACATGCAGCAGTTCGCCCGCGAACGCTGGCAGCAACGACAACGGCGTTTCAAGAGCATCCGTCTACCCGAGGATGACGAAATCGACAACCAAAAGGAGAAAGAGGCATGAACATCGCCGCATTAGTTTCCGGAGGTGTCGACAGCTCGGTGGTGGTACATCTGCTTAAAGAGCAGGGCTACACCCCCGACATTTTCTATATACGTATCGGAATGGAAGCCGAGGAGGGCTTTATCGATTGTCCCGCAGAGGAAGACATCGAGATAACCACCTATATCGCCAAGAAGTACGGCTGCCGTTTCGAGGAGGTGAACCTGCACCGCGAATATTGGGACAACGTTGTAAGCTACACCATCGAATCGGTCAAGAAGGGCTTGACACCAAACCCCGACGTGATGTGCAACCGCATGATAAAATTCGGTGCCTTCAACGAAAAGCGCGGACAGGACTACGACCGCATTGCCACAGGACACTACGCTACATCGGAAATCATTGACGATACCACATTTTTAGCCACCGCCAAAGACCCGTTAAAAGACCAGACCGACTTCCTCACTCAGCTGACATATCCACAGATCGCCAAAGCGATGTTCCCCATCGGACATCTGATGAAAAGCGAGGTTCGTCAGATAGCCCACGACGCACACCTGCCTTCCGCCGACAGAAAAGACAGCCAGGGCATCTGTTTCCTCGGCAAAATAAACTACAATGACTTCATTCGACGCTATTTGGGAGAGAAAGAAGGAAAAATCGTAGAACTAGAGACTGGCAAAGTACTCGGCACACACAAAGGCTATTGGTTCCACACCATTGGCCAGCGCAAAGGGCTATTCCTCAGTGGCGGACCTTGGTTCGTGGTAAAAAAAGACATGGATGAGAATGTGCTGTATGTGTCGCAGGGATACACTCCAGAGGCACAATACGGCAAAGAAATCAACCTGTTGGGATTCCACTACCTCAGCGCGGACATCTGGAACACCCCTGCCGACGGAACTCCCGACGGAGAGTGGAATGTACCCGTAAAGTTCAAGATACGCCATACGCCGGAGTTCGCCCAAGGTCATCTGACCCGCGTCAGCGACCCAGTATACGGAACCCTGTTCCACCTCAGCAGCGACACTAAGATTCAAGGCATCGCCGCCGGCCAGTACGCCACTATATACGACAACGACGCCCACCTCGTCGTCGCCACAGGAATGATAATCTAATAAAAATACCCGCTTATTCTTCTACAGGCTGCAACGACACGTTAAGCGTCTTTGTTACCGAGCCTTCATACCATCGGCCGTTTCCGCCAGTAAATTCGGAATACTGAAAGATCACTGGAACTGTATCATTTTTGAATAAACCGTTCTCGGTACTGTCTATATCGACAAAAGCAACATCAACAGTTTCAGCAGGATAATAAGGTTCAACCCTTGTATTCATATTGTAACTGCCGTCATCAGATGTTGTTGTAGAAGAGAACCCTATCATATCCACCTTAATGCCAGAAACAGGATTGCCATTGGGGTCAGTAACCTTACCTTTTATGTTATAATCCGCCATCGGGCATCCATATTCCATAACGCAACTGGTCACATTAATCCCCAACATACCTGCCAATGAAACAAGCAACCAGTGCTTGAGTTTTAGAAAATTTATTTTCATAACTATAATGGTAATAAGGGATAATGTGTAAAAAGGGACAGATGAGTAATACTGAATCCTAATAATTTATCAACCCACTGAGGCTTTCAATTTCTCGGCGTTCTCGGCCAGCTGCAGGGCTTCAATGCAGTCCTCGATATCGCCGTCCATAAAAGCAGGCAAGTTGTGCATCGACCAGCCAATACGGTGGTCTGTCACGCGGCTCTGGGGATAGTTGTAAGTACGCACCTTCTCGCTGCGGTCGCCAGTGGCAACCATCGTCTTGCGCTTCGAGGAGAGCTCTTCCATATATTTGTTGTACTCGCGCTCGTAGAGGCGTGTACGTAGGATACTGATGGCTTTCTCCTTGTTTTTGATTTGCGATTTCTGATCCTGCATCGAGACTACGATACCTGTCGGGATATGGGTCAGACGCACAGCCGAGTAGGTGGTGTTGACGCACTGTCCTCCAGGACCGCTGGCACAGAAAGTGTCGATACGGACATCGCTCATATTCAGCTCCACATCGAACTCCTCGGCTTCGGGAAGCACTACCACGCCCGCGGCGCTGGTATGTATACGTCCCTGTGTCTCAGTAGCAGGCACACGCTGCACACGGTGTACTCCGCTCTCATATTTCAGCAGACCATAAACTCCGTCACCAGTAACTGAGAAAGAGATATCTTTGTATCCGCCCGAAGTGCCTTCGTTGAAATCATTGATTTCCACCTTCCAATGTTTTTTCTCACAAAAGCGGGTATACATACGGAAAAGGTCGCCCGCGAATATGCAAGCCTCGTCGCCTCCAGTGCCGCCGCGTATCTCAACGACGGCGTTCTTGGAGTCCTGCGGGTCGGCGGGAATAAGAAGGATGCGGATATCCTCCTCCATTTTCTCGCGACGTTCCTGACCTGCCGTAAGCTCCTCTTTAGCCATCTCACGCAGCTCCGGATCTTTCTCGTTCTCAAGCAAATCCTTACATTCACTGATAGTGTCGAGAAGCGCCTTGTATTCTTTGTATGCCTTCACCACGGGTTGCAAGTCCTTATAATCCTTGCTGAGCTTGACATAACGCTTCATATCCGACATAATCTCCGGATCATTCATTTGCTTCTCTATCTCACAATAACGAGAATATATAGCCTCAAGTTTGTCTAACATAACCTAATAAAATCGATATATAAATCTGTAAATAATGATAATACCTTATCCTTTTCCCCAAAAAGGGATAACGTAATCGTTTTGCAAAAATACACAAAAAGTATGAAGTAAAATATGTTTATTCAAACTAATCCGTAGGTTCATGATTTGATCTGTGACGCCGGTGCAACAATTTGTCAATAAGAGCGTCCACATCGTTGGATAAATGCAGTCTTTTTACTGCCGCGATGCTGACAGCTAACATTGCGGCGGTTTTTGTCAATGCTTCAATCAGCACCAGCATCAAAGAGTTTCTGTCGCCGAAAAGAGGTGAGACAAGCAATGTCCACAGATAATCCAGTCCGAAAAACGCCAGCATCAGCACAAAAACCATCAAATGTTTCCTGCACATAACCCCGACACCTATCTTGATTTTCAGGAACGACAGGAGACACGCAAAGTACAGCGCGTAGGAGAACAGCGTGGCGCAGGCCGCGCCATTGATGCTCCACAATGGTATCAGATTATTATTGAATAAAATCGCCGAGACGGTAAGCAGCGCGATGAAAAGCAACGAAAATGGATAGAACTTGGAATAATTAAGTATATCCGTTCCTATCGACAACGACGAATTAACGATTTTTGCCAATCCGAGGAAAAACACCACGCCGACGCCCCCCACATATTCGGAGCCATGCGGAATGACGGCAAAAAGAGGATGCAAATTAATCCAGATAAAGTAAAATATCAACGAGCTGACCAGAAACTGATGCAGTGACACCTGCTTTCCAAGGCGGTTCACCTCTGCCCAGTTGTCGTCACGCACCGCCTGCGAGATCATGGGACGCGATATCGCACCCAGAGAGCGATACGGCACCTCAACAATATTGGCTATATAGAAAGCAATGGTGTAGACACCCGTCAACGCCAATCCTGTCTGAGCGCCCAAAAACAGCGAGTTAATGAGAGGTATGTTTCCCGCCAAAACAGTGGCAGTCATGAAAAGTGTATATTTGGCCATCTCTTTCAGACGGCTTCTGTCAGCGAAACTCCAATCGATACGGAACGATATCTTGCCTAACGAGAGAAGATAAAACAAGTTTATCAACATCGCCACGCCATAGCTCATGCAGAAGAGCAGAACGAACAGATCTAGCGAGATAACACCGTATCCATATAAGAGATAGCACACAAGATTGAACAAACGTATCACCACCTCGCGCACCAATTTCGGCACGGTGATACGCAACAACACGCTGGCGTTGGTCTCGAATACCGTCAGGTACAAGGCGAAGAATGTTAGCGGCAGAAGCAGGTAAGCGTAGTCGGTTATGAGCGGTGATTTCTGCGAGTAGACATCCACAATGTCTTGTCTGAACAGGAAAAAGAACAGCGCGAACAGAGAGAAACCAATGAATGGTAAAAGAATAGACCAGCCGAATATTCCGTGGTTTTTGTCATCGTCACTTTTAAAGAAAGGGAAGAAACGGATTATGGAAGCGTTTGTGCCCAATTGCGCCAGGCCCGAGAACAGCATTGCCGCGTCAACCATGACGCGTGTCAAGCCTATCTCCTCTTGGGTCAGACAGTCGGTCAGCACAAAGAATGTGGTGAAAAAACCTATCGCCACACCCAAATAGTTGGCCATCGCCCCACGTATGCTTTGCCGCGCTATTACGCCCATTGAAAGTCGAATGTTGATGTTAACGTCACGTTAACGTCACCCTACCCCAACTTATTGCCAACAGAGAAAAATAAAAATCCTCTCTACTTGACAACAAGTCTACGGACAGCGTTCAGACCTTGAGCCGAGATACGGACAAAATAGGTGCCGGGAGCCAAGTCTTCGATGGCAATCTGCTTATTGCCGCCGTTACAATCCACTTGTTTTTTCCGAACCACCCGGCCAGTTATATCGACCACGCTGACATCCGCCTCGCCCGTGAGGCCGTTCAACGACAGAGTGGCGTAGCCTTGAGAAGGATTGGGATATAGTGTTATGCCGTCGGAATTCTCGGGAGTGTAGAGTCCGATGCATAAAGGAGTGAAAAAGATCAGTGAGTCGGACCATTCGCTATAATGTCCGTCTCCACACACCGAGCGGACAATGAAATACCAAATATCAGATCTTCCGTGCGCATCGAAGAAATATGTAGTATCTGTCACCAAATAGACATTCTCGCTTCCAGAATTGAAGTTCCCTATTTTAAGCTCATAGGCATCAGCAGTGCCGCTCCAATAAAAATATAAATAATACTCCCATGTTGGATCCTGATAAAGATGCGCATTTGTCACCTCTTGGCATTCAACCGTGTCTGGCGGATCCTGCTCATCGGGCAAGGTGCGCACACGTCCCGACAGTGCGACACTTGTGTCGCCTTCACCACAAATCGCGGCCACTGAGAAGATGTATTCCCTGTCTGATACCAGTCCCCTTGCCACATAGTTGGGCTGCAGTGTGGTCAGCACTGTGTCGCCATACGCCAGCATCCACTCTGTTTCGTCATTTCCCGGTATCCAGGCGACAGAAATGGTGTCTATGCCCGCATCCAATGATATCGACCTTGGACGGTGACAGTAAGGCAGCTCGTGCAGTTCGATATCGTCCATATAGCACATGGCTGACGCGAAATTTGAGCCGCTGACTATTCCGCATATCGCCACATAACGGCCCGTACCACCGTATGCAAGCATCTGGACACTGTAATCCTCATAATTGGATGTGTTGGTAACTGTTACGGTGTCTAAGGCTGCAAAGGTGCTCATGTTGTCAGGGTCGTCCATCACGCCAACAACAAAAACCGGGTCTTCTAACATTCCCGTAAGGTCGTATTTCATAGCCTTGAACCGCAACTCTGTATAAGTGGTGTAGATATTCTCGTCGAGTTCCGGCAACACAACCGTGGCGTTATCCAGCATACCGGCGGTAAGGTTCCAATACAGACAGTTGTTGCCTGATATAGAACTCACTTGCGGTGAGAAGGTGTTATAGTTCAGTATGCGGTTCCAACAAGGGATAAAACCATCGTTATTGCCAGTACCCACCGAGTATTCGCCGAAGTCGCATATATATGGCAAGGTGGTTATCGGCATGCATGATGTACGAACCGTCAGTGTAGCGGCGATACTTGTGTCGCCGGTATAGCACAATGTCGACACGCTGAATTGATATTCGGTATTGGGTGTCAACCCTGTGGCGGTATAATACGGCTGATATGTCATAAGCATTGTGTCAGCATATTCCACCAGCCATATCTGTGCGTCGGTACCCATGTCCCATGTTAGGTCCACCATTGTATGCGCCGCATTTGCCGCCAAACCTGATGGAATTGGGCAACTGACAATGTCGATGGTTATGTTGTCGACCGCGGCCGGTGGGTTTTGCGGTGTGTACTCGTCGTTTTCCCACATAAACAGCAACGCATATTCGCCGACACTGCTCACTCTGAATGTCTGAGTCAGAGTAGTCCAGTTGCTCTGGCCACTCATATAGTGCGACTGCGGATTGAGGTCGATCCATCCTGCAGGCACACCGCTGTAATGGTTGTTATACACAGGGAACGAGCCTGATGACGGTATAGCGGCCAAAGGGACAATGAAGGCCCGCATGAAATGGAAATCGTCATCACCAAGACAGCGCCAATCGAAGGAGCATACATATTGCACCGTGTCAAGCGTCATGGCTCGATAGGCGTAGCTTATCGTATAGTCCGAAGCGCTGTAGGTGTTTGTGACGCCACCGTCCTGCGAGACATATAATGAGTGCTGCCCCTGGGGGGTATTGTTTACCGCGGTGCCTGTGTACCAGCGGTTAGTCTGACCATCGTCCGGCATCACCCATTGACGACACATGAGCGAATCTTCAAAGTCGCAGCTGTATGGGAAGTTTGCAACCGGTAAGGGAAGCGATGTGCTGAACACCCCTGTGGTTGCCAGACTTGTGTCGCCTCCGCCACAAATGGAATACACCTCGAAAGAATACTGCGTGTTGAGTTCCAAACCTGTGACAAGATAGAATGTATTATTCACATAAGCCTCTTCTGTACCGTAACGAACCAACCACAAGCTCTCGTTGCCGCCACGGTGCCAGCTGAGCATAATCTCATCTTCGGTTGATGTGGCTGTCAGCATTCTCGGCTGGGGGCATGAAATGTGCTCAACACTTATATTGTCGACCGCCGCTGGCATATCCACCGGAGGATCAAACCCGTCCGTCTCCCAATAAAACACAAGGTGATAACATCCCGATGCGGGCACCGTGACCACGGCAGAGTGATTTGTCCAACTGGTTTGTCCGACAAAAACATGTGCGGCAGGATTCAAGTCAATCCATCCCGACGGCACAGCTGTTGGATGCGGCGACAGAGGAAAGTTCGCCGGAGTCTGGGGTATGAAATCCACCGACGACGGCACAAGGAAAGCGCGAAGGAAATGATAGTATTGTGTCGTTCCGGCGTTGTAACTCCAATCGCCATACGCGCGCCAATCGAACGATACCGTCCAATCACCCTCCTCGAGGTTCATATCACGATAGGCGTAGGCGCCAATCCATTGGTCTCCCCCGGTATTGGTGGCGCCACTGTCCTGCGAGATATAAAGGCTATAGTTTCCCTGCAGGGTGTTGTTGACCGCCGTGTCAATCCACCATCTTGTTGAAAGGTTGCCCACAGGCATATGCCAAAAGCCACGTTCGTCGGCCGATTCAAAGTCACAGAAATATGGAAATGCTGAGACTGGCTCCACCGTCAGTGTACGCGCCGGAATATAGGCGGCATTGCCAGTGTCGCCATCCGAGCAGACAATACGAACATAGAAATGGTACAGCACGCCTGCCGACAGGTTATCGATAACCGTGAATGTGTCGCTTACCGACAATTGTGTTCCCGCTCCCGAGGCCGCCGCGACGGGAGATGTCGAATAGTTGACAATATATTCCGTTGCGTCCATATTGCCATTCCATGCCAGCGTCACCGAAGAAGTGTCGATGGATGCGGCAACGGCTCCTGTAGGCATAGCGCACACGTCATTGGGAAATTCAAAACTATAGTATCGGTTCGTGTCTGGCCAGTATCCGAAAGGAATATATGTTGAGCATCCATTTGTATAATGTGTCATGGTGTGGTTCTGGTCCACAATAAGGACATCCGTCTCATCCATGCACATGCCTTGTTGGTGCTGTACAGTTGGCAGAATCGGAGGAGCTTGTGATGGGTAGACTATTTGTATGTCGCCGTTTTCATGGAGTTGCACCTGCCAGCGCAGCAGCGACCGGCGAGACGACGTACTGTAGGTCTGCAAGGCAAATTCAACCACCAACACCCGGTTGGGCGCCTGACCGAACAATTGACGATGGACATAGGCGCTGTCGGAAGTGTAGCCCGCACAGCCCATGAAATTAATCTTTGGATTGTTGGTACCGGCTCGCAAAGGATGGAACGGCGAGCCTTGGTTGTTACTCGACGAGATGGCGCGGATGCTGCCAAGTCGCATGTTGCCGTCATGAGTCACGGAAAACTGCGAGTAAACACTATCCGCGAATGGAAAATCGAAGCCTATATCCTCAACCTCCGACCGCACATAGTAGCGTGTCGAGCCAAGAACCAGCATGTTGCGAGTGCTGTCGAGCGTATACCAACGAGACGCGTCATGTCCCGTACTGAACTGGTAATCCGCCAGTGTCTGGCCTTGCACAAAAGGCCCTATAGCAAGGAAAAAGGTAAAGAACAGAAAAATGCTTTTCCGACAAATCGAACTTGTACGGACCCGAGCGCATGACGATGCGCGAAAAAAATCTTTTTTCATTGAACGTGTTTTCATTTTCATAAAAATACAAAGTGCAAAAATACGAAATAATTTCATTATTAAACTATCCTTTTTCAAATTCTTTGTATCTTTGCAACTCGCCACGGCATTTTCCATCTATTACAAATAGATTATAACAAACTTGCTTTCAATAGTATCTACTGAAAGTATAAAGAAAGTCATATGCCTATAGTTATCGGCAAAAAATCCATCCCCACGGCTAATTTTTTCAGGCAAGGGGCGTTATATAATTTATAAACCATTATTTCACAACCACAATCAAAAACTGAAGAGCCTACAGTATAAAACAGGCAAAAAACAGATGAAAAATTCAGGTATCAAGTTCTTTACCACAGCATTATTCTTGTTAGCAATGGTCACTATGCAGACGGCTAAAGCCCAATTCTTCATGTTCTGGGATGGCGACGCCCGTCTGGGCATCACCGCAGGCCTTGGCCACAACTTCACTCCATTCCCGCTGCAGGTACCGACAGGCTACACGCTCGATGGCAAGGCGACAACACCTATAATCACCCCGTCAATCGGCCTCTACTCCGGTATGGAGAAGGAAATCAGCCGCGACCTCTCCTTCGGATTCGACGGCAAGCTCTTCCACAACAAGCTCATCACCAAGGCCACCCTCAAGGATGCGGCGGGAACGGCCTACGACTATAAGTTCTCAGCCCACAACATCGGCATAACAGAAAACATCTATCTTGCGTACGAGATTATGGACGAGACCCAGGTGAACATCGGCATAGGTCTCTTTGAGCGCTTCATGATGGGCGGCAAGGCCGAATCGCTGTCGACGGCGGCCACAGCCCCTGACTGCGGCTACGGTGAAATGTCCCCGTTCGCCTTCGACTTCGGTTTGGACATTTCAGCAGGTCTTACCTACTATCTCGGTGATGCCTTCTTCGTGAAAGGCTCTATCGACGCCCTTATTCCTTTCTACTCAAGCTCAAAATTCTTCGACGATTTCGACGACGTCTGGGGCTATTCTACAAACTCGAGCCTCATTGCGTCTCTCGACAACGGCTTCGACCTGGGCCTCAACGTCGCGATAGGCTTCAAGTGGTAACAGAAACCAGCCATCCTATCCAGGTCCCATATAACGCCCTTACAAGCCCCCTATTTTAATGTCGTAAACAGAGGCCGCGAAATAAATTTTTTACCCAAACAGGCGGATTAGAACTTTTTTCGTATCTTTGCCACTCGCTACCGCATTGTCCGGACGTGCGAAAACACTCCGAACAATATGGTTTTTAGCTATATATGCAATAAAAGTAAAATAATAAATATAGTAAAAACATGAAGATTTACCAGACCTCCGACATCCGCAACATCGCCCTCGTGGGTGGTGCCAAAGCGGGCAAAACATCAATGGCCGAGGCCATGGCTTTCAACGGCGGACTCATTAACCGCCGCGGTACCGTGGACGGCAAAAACACTATTAGCGACTATCGCGACATCGAACACGACCGCGGCTACTCCGTGGAGAACACCCTTATGTACACCGAGTTCGGTGGCAAGAAAATCAACATCCTTGATGTTCCCGGCTTCGCCGACTATCAAGGCGAGCTCGTCAGCGCGCTCAGCGTCGTTGAGGCTGCCGTTGTTGTTGTCAACGCCCAGAGCGGTGTCGAGGTCGGCACAGAGATAGCAAACCGCTACGCTGCCAAACTCGATACTCCCATGATTTTTGTGGTCAACCACCTCGATGCCGAGAAGGCCAACTTCGACGATAGCGTCAACCAATTGAAGGACTACTTCGGTGGCAAGTGCACAGTGCTGCAGTTCCCCACCAACGCTGGTCTCGGTTTCAACCAGGTTGTCGACATCGTGTCCAACAAGATGTACACCTTCACCGACGGCAAGTACACCGAGGCCGAGATTCCCGCACAGTATGCCGACAAAGCCGCTGAGATGCGCGAAGCCCTCGTTGAGGAAGCCGCAGCCGCCGACGACGAGCTGATGGAGAAATATTTCGAGAATGGCGACCTCACCGCCGAGGAACTCACCAAGGCCCTCAAACTCGCCATCGACAAACGCGACCTCTTCCCCATCCTCTGCACCAGCGCCAAGGAGAACTTCGGCGTCAACCGTCTGCTCGAGTTCATCTGCCAGAACGTCCCCGCACCCAACGAGGTAGCCGACACCAAGAAGACCAAAGGCGGCAAGGAGCTGAAATGCGACAATGCAAACCCGACCGTTGCCTTCGCTTTCAAGAGCGCTAAGGACAAGAACCTCGGTGAAATTACCTACCTACGCATCTACGACGGCGAACTCGCCGAAAGCCAGGATGTTGTCAACGCTTGCAACCAGAGCAAGGAGCGCCTCAGCCAGGTGCTCGTCTGCAGCGGCAGCAACCGTCAGCGCGTCGAGAAAGCTTGCGCTGGCGACATCATCTGCACCATCAAGCTGAAAGACGTTAAGATCAACCATACCCTCACCACCCCGAAGAACGCCGACGACGCCGTTAGCGAGATCGAGTTCCCCACTCCTATCTATACCGTAGCCGTGAAGGCCGCCAACAGCAACGACGACGAGAAAGTCGGCGCCGCGCTGAAGGATCTCAGCACCTACGACCGCAGCCTCTCGCTCGAGAACAGCCGCGAGTTGCGTCAGGTCATCCTTGGCTGCCAGGGTGAGCTCCACCTCAACACCGTGAAGTGGTACTTCGAGA
>JAEEGL012505842.1_pt1 | contig 42840 bp, 27 predicted proteins | sample 9134231 | NCBI WGS metagenome assembly JAEEGL01 (sample SAMN16246548, study PRJNA631951) | gut metagenome | biome: gut microbiome; feature: rumen; material: fiber-attached | host: Bos | place: Iran: Karaj | collected 2018-10 | reverse complement strand
TTTCTCAAGTTTTTCTGTCACGAATTTGAGAATTTAAGAATTATATGCAACACAAAAGAATTTTCAAGAATGGTTTGTCGCAAGCGACGGAATTTCACCTTGCTATTGCAGAATGGCCTGCCATTTCTTCTCCAATTCCTTATAATTCTTGTCGTAATGAAATAATTCTCTAATTCTCTAATTCGGGATAAATGAAAGATTAGTGTATTTGAATGGGTGGGAAACTTCAGTTATTAATCAATTCCGATTAATAAAAAATTTGGGGATTCCATACGTATTTGCGAAAACAAATTTGGGGATTCCAACAAAAAGACTAATTTTCGCTCCTTTAGAAGTCAAGTCATCTGGCTACAAAACCCACAAGTCACTTGATGAGTTCTGCAAGAAATTCTCAGGACGCATCAGTAACCGCTATCTTGTATACACTGCGTATCAGGGGAGGGCAAAACTGCCCAAAAACTCCCTCAAATGTTAAAAACAAAAGATTTATTGCAAAAAATTTGCTTTTGTTGATAATGACCTTTATATTTGCAGCAATAATTTTTTGGATTTCGATGTTTCGAAATCAGCCCTCGAGGTTGGTAGCTTCCTGCACCAACCTCTTTTTTTGCTGTTTTTCCGCTACTTTTTGAAAAAAACATGGAAAAAGTTGCAGTTTTCAAATCTAATTCCTATTTTTGTCCGTGCAAATATTGATAGCACTTAACTATAACCAATAGAAATAACCTAACAAGATATTGAGAAGATACTCTGAGGAGAGTGTTTGACCATGACATTGTTAACCTAACAAACAGTAATGAGAAAATTTCTCACCCTTTTTTTGATGTTGCTGGTCACGCTTCGGATGATGGCCGAGTTTGTTGTCGACCCCATGCAATTAGGTGCCCGTGGCGATGGCAAGACGGATGATGCCGTGGCTATCCAGCAAGCCATCGACCAATGCTCCGCTGAGGGCGGTGGCATCGTCATTTTCAGTCCGGGACACACCTATCTCTGCGGCCCCGTAAGGCTGAAGTCAAACGTGGTCCTGTTCCTGACATCCACATCCGTGCTGCGTGCCAATCCCGATGAGAGCGTTTACCGCCTCAGTGCCTTCGGAGCCAATGAGGGCGAGGGCATGATGTGGCTCTATGCCGATGGCGCGGAGAACATCACCATCATGGGGCATGGCACCATCGACGGCAATGGGGTGGCGTTCATGGGAGCAGAACTGGAGGACTCCTATGAACTCAAGCCCGTGACTACTTTCGACCCCCGTCCGCATGTGCTCACCCTCACTGGGGTGCGCAACCTGACCGTGCGTGACATCACCATCCGCGACGGCGCTTATTGGACGCTCCACCTCGTGGGCTGCGATGGTGCGGTCATCGACGGCATCAACCTGCTCAACAACCTCAAGATACGCAATGGCGACGGCATCGACATCGACCATTCACGCAACGTGCGTATCGCCAACTGCCACATCACCAGCGGCGACGACTGCATCTGCCTGAAAAACCGCCGCGAGACGGAGCAATATGGCTCGTGCCACGACATCACGGTGACCAACTGCGTGATGACAAGCCGCTCGTGTGCCATCAAGATTGGCAGCGAGAACGTGGACTCCATCTACAACGTCTTGTTCGACAACTGCGTCATCACGGCCTCCAACCGAGGACTGGGCATCCAAAACCGCGACGAGGGTACGGTGAGTGATGTGGTGTTCTCCAATATCCTCCTCGACTGCCGCCTGTGGTCGGACGTGTGGTGGGGCAAGGCCGAACCCATCTACGTCACGTCGTATCCCCGTGCCAACGGCAACCATAAGGATGCCAACTGGCGCTTCCCCAAAGGCCAGACTGAGGGGCGCTGCGGTGAGGTGTCGCGCATCTGGTTCAACAACATCCAGGCGACCTCAGAGAACGGATGCTTCATCGGAGGCGACACGAAAGACAAGGTCAACCATATCTACCTCAACAATATCACCCTCACCATGCGCAGGACAACTCCTTACGAGGGTGGGGTGTATGACAAGCGCCCATGCCGGGGCGAGGGATTCGTCAGCGGACAGGTGCATGGCATCTATGTCGATACCGCCAGCGACATCGTTGTCAACGGGCTGTTCGTGGACTGGGGAAAGGCTGGTTTCCCCAAGAAAGGGCTCAACCACATGGAGAAGAACAGCGAGCGCATCTTCATCAAAGGAGAATTCTGAGTTGGTGCACCCACAAAAACGAAACAAAAACCAAACCTAATATCAATCTAATTACAAACAATTATGCTAAAAGTACGATTCTTCAATTCAAGGAGACTATCGAAAGTGTTGCTTTCGATGGCTCTGTTTGCGTGCAGTACGGCTTTCGCACAAAATGAGGTCACCGGTGTGATCACCGATGCCCAAGGCGAGCCGCTCATCGGTGTCACCGTCATGGAGGCTGGCACACAGAATGGTGCCGTCACTGACATCGATGGCCGCTACAGACTCAATGTGAAGCCCGGAGCCAAACTCAATGTCAGTTATATCGGTTATGAGCCGATGACGATCTCTGCCGGTCAGAGTGTCACCCTCAAGGAAGACAATGCCACCCTCAACGAGGTGGTTGTCGTGGGTTACGGTACCATGCGCCGCAAGGATGTGACCTCCTCGATTACCACCGTCAAGGCTGAAGACCTCAACAAAGGTGTGTTCACCGACCCCGCATCCATGTTGCAGGGCAAGGTGGCCGGCCTGATTGTCACCTCGACAGGCGACCCCAACGGTGCTCCTTCCATCACTCTCCGTGGTGCTTCGTCACTGCGCAGCGGTGCCATGTCGCCCTACTATGTCATCGATGGTATCCCCGGTGTGGACATCTCAATGGTGGCACCCGACGACATCGAGTCCATCGACGTGCTGCGTGACGCTACCGCTACCGCCATCTACGGTTCTAAGGCAGCCAACGGTGTGATCATCATCACCACCAAGAGCGGCAGCAAGGCCGAGCGTACCAATGTCACCTACAATGGTTATGTGGCTTTTGACATGATCTCCAAGAAACTGGATATCGCCACAGCCGATGACATCCGTGGCTATGTAAAGGCAAACGGTCTGGACTATGGCTACGACAAAGGTGGCAACACCGATTGGCAGGACGAGGTTCTGCGTACAGCAGTGAGCCATAACCACAACGTGTCCATCAATGGTGGAAATACGAGGACGAAGTATATGGCCAGCGTGAACTATGGCAACCGTGAGGGCGTTATCCGCGGTTCATACAACCATCGTCTGAATGTCCGCTCATTGATCTCTACCAAGGTGCTGAAGGATCGCCTCGAACTCTCTGCCGGTCTGAACGGCATGTATGGAAAGCATGTGGGTGTGAAGATGGACAATGAGGGCGCTTCTGTGCTCGATGCCATGAACTACTTCTTGCCGCTGAATCCTATCAAGGATGACAATGGCAATTGGTTCAGGGGCACTGGTTCAAAGAACTACAACCCCTTGTCACTCATCAACGAGGACACCGCAGAGAACATTTGGAAACGTGAGCAGTTCATCGCCAAGGCAGCGCTGAAGATTGTAGAAGGACTGGTGCTGAACACCAACTATTCGTTCAACCACTACCAGCGTACCTACAGCGCATACGATACACATAAGACACAGTTGGAAGGTGTCAGCGCCTACAATGGCCGTGCTGACCGCAGCACATGGTTTGGCGACGAGCATACACTCGAAATCTATGGCAACTACAACCAGACTTTTGCTGACGTTCATACCATCGCCCTGATGGCTGGTTATTCCTGGGAAGAGAAGAGATACGGTGACGGCTTTGGTGTCATTGTTCACGACTTCTATGATGACTACCTGAAGTGGAACAACCTGAGTTATGCCAGTACCATCGACGGAATGAACGGCGTGGTGAGCGGAACGAAGGAAACCATCCGCAACATCTCCTTCTACGGACGTGCAAGTTATTCCTACGCAGGCCGCTACATGCTGCAGGGTACCATCCGTCGCGACGGTTCATCGGTGTTCGGAAAAGACCACCGCTGGGGTACATTCCCCTCTGTTTCAGCAGCATGGAACATCACTGAGGAAAACTTCATGAAGAATCAGAAATTCTTCTCTACCTTGAAACTCCGTGCCGGTTACGGTGTCAGCGGTAATGCCATGGGCTTCGGTGCCTATACCGCATACGCTACATATGGCGCATCCGGTTTCTTTGATTACAACGGGAAGAGTTGGCGCACACTGGCTGCCACAAAGAATGCCAACCCCGACCTGAAGTGGGAGAGCACAGGCATGATCAATATCGGTCTTGACTTCGGATTCCTCAAAAACCGTATCAACGGTACCTTGGAGGTCTACCAAAAGAAGACCAAGGACCTGATTTGGGACTATCCCGTCTCCACCAACATCTATCCCTTCGGCTCCATCGCTGCCAATGTGGGTGAGATCACCAACAAGGGTATTGAGTTGACTGTCAACATCGATGCCATCCGCACAAAGAACTTCAACTGGATGACCACCATCAACCTTTCACACAACAAGAACACGGTAGACAAGTTGTCCAATGACAAGTTTGAGGTGGGTACCTTCACCCAGGGCGACCCGATGGTGGCCGGTGTGTCCAGCAATGGATATACCCAGCGTATCATCGAGGGTGAGTCGCTCGGCACCTTCTACACCTATGAGTTTGCTGGTTACAAGGACGGCAAGTCCACCTATTATGTGCGCGATGAGAATACTGGAGAACGCACCGGTGAGGTGACCAACGAGCCTGGCTTCAAGGACCGCACCATCACGGGATGCGCACAGCCCAAACTGAATCTCGGATGGAACAACACGTTCACCTACAAGAACCTCAGCGCATCGCTCTTCTTCACAGGTGTCTTTGGCAACAAGATCTACAACGGTGCACGGGCCAACTACTCCAGCCCTGAGATGTTCAACAACGGCAAGAACGTGCTGAAGGAGTTCATCACCGACCGTCCCGCCACCGACAACCTGCCCAACTATCCCTCTGACCGGTATCTGGAGAATGGTTCTTATTTCCGTCTGTCTTCCGCTACTCTTGGTTATACCTTTACTAAGTTCAATAACTGGATTGAGAGCCTCCAACTCTATGCTACTTGCAACAATGTGTTCACCATCACAGGTTATAAGGGACTTGATCCTGAGGTGAACATGGGTGGTATCGACCCAGGTATCGACTACCGCTGGAGCACCTATCCTCACACCCGTACGATGATGGTGGGCGTGAAGGTCAACTTCGGTGGTGGCTCCGAAGCAAAAGCCACTGCTGCCGCCAAGACCGTTTACGTCACCGACAATGCTGAGATCGACCGTCTCAATGGTGAGGTCAACCGGCTTCGTGCAGAGAACGATAACTTGCGCACCCGCAAGCCTGAGAACACAAAGGAAGTCATCAACACCAAAGAGTTCATCACCTATCCGCACTTCGTCAACTTCGCACTCAGAGAGACGAAGGTACAAGACCGTGAGGTGGTCAACCTGAAGTATGTTGCTGAGATGATCAAGTCGGTGCCTGGTAAGAAGTTCAGTGTTATAGGATATGCTGACAAGCAGACAGGTACTCCCGAAATCAACGCTAAGTTGGCCAAGGAGCGCGCTCAGAATGTCTATGACGTGCTCACCAAGCAGTATGGCGTTTCTGCCAATCAACTGACGCTCGATTCCAAGGGTGGTGTTGATACCATGTTCCTCAACGATCCGGGGCTCTCTCGCTCGGTGATTATCTCCGAAGTCAAATAATTATTAAAGATCAATAAAGGTATGAAAACAAATATAAAGGGACTATTCCTGGCCGGACTTGCCGCAATGGCTGTCGGCTGCACAGATTTGGATGTGGATGTGGAATCCCAATACACAGAATATCCGACCAACGACATCGCCATCGAGGCCAAGATGGCTGATATCTACTACCATTTCAGTGGCGTTCTCGGCCGTCGCTATATGGAGGTGATGTGCCTCTCGAGCGATGAGTATTCCGCAGCATCTTTTGGCGGTGGCTGGTATGATGGTGGAGCCTATGCTCACCCTGCTCTGCACAATTACACTTTTGAGGATGCAACGATCGACTGGTTTGGCACCATCACAGAGGGCATTTCAAAGGCCAACAAGGTGATACTCGAACTGGGTGGAAATGATGCAGGTGCCAGTGTGGCATCGGCACGTGCCATCCGCGCGTTCTTCCATTGGATTATCATGGACGGTTGGGGCGATGTCCCCATTCTGGACCGTATCCCTGAAGACGGTGAGACGATCGACCGTAAGCCACGTGCAGAAGTGGCAAGATGGCTGGAGTCTGAACTCCTCGCTGTGATTCCTGACCTGACGACAGATGTGAATGAGAACACCTACGGCAAACCGACCCGCTGGATGGCTGAGGCCCTGCTTGCCAAGATTTACATCAACTGGCCGGTTTACACCGCTTCTGCTGTGGAGAACTATGACGCCGCCTCTGCCAAGAATGAGAAACTGGCCGAATGTGTCAGATTGTGTGACGACATCATCAACTCGGGCAAGTTCAACCTTGGTTCGATGTCCTATCGCGAGAAGTTCTCCTATAACAATGGTCCGCAGGTGGAAGACTTCATCTATGCCATGCCTTATGATACACAGACCCGTCAGGGCATGCAGTATGGCCGCAGCCGTTGCTGGAAGAATATCAAGAAGATGGCAAAGAGTTACTTCGGTGACGCACTCTCTCAGTCGGGTGGTGGCTACATCACGATGACTCCGGAGTTTGTGAAGAAGACCTTCATCCTGCCTGGCGACGAGCGCAACAAGTGCGTCATCGGTCTGTCAAGCAATCCTGATGACTATCGCTATGTGGCAGGACAGGATGAGAACACAGTCTTCGTCTACAACAAGTCTAATCTGCAGATGACCAATGAGGTGGCTCGCGTGGAAGGTCCTGACAGCGACCCATTGATTCTCAAGGTGAATGTCGCACTCGCTGCTGCCGACGATCCTACTTTGGACGTAGGCGACAACATCAATGGCTACAGCCAGGGCTGCCGGTCAGTGAAGTGGTATGTCATCGACGATGACTTCAAGAACGGGCGCAACCAGTCGAATGACGTGCCCCTCTTCCGTTTCGCCGACGTGCTGTTGATGAAGGCTGAGGCACTGACCCGTCAGGGCAGTTCAGGCGAGGCCAAGAACCTGTTCAACAAGATCCGTGCATATGCCCATGCTCCCGAACTCGACCATAACCCCTCACTGGAGGAGATTTATGACGAGCGTGGCCGTGAGTTCTTCGATGAGAACTGGCGTCGCAACGACATGATCCGCTTCGGCCATTACGAGGATGAGTATTTCCCGCACTACAAGAACTTCCCGACGGCACGTTTCGAGAAGACTTGCCGCATCTTCCCCATCCACAAGGATATCCTGAACCTCAACCCGAGTTGGAAACAGAACGCAGGTTATTGATCATGGCTGATCCTGTGACATTCTCCCCCGCTGCAGCCGCAGCGGGGGATTTTGGTAAAATGTGCCTTCCGTAAAATAATCAAGACAGAGATGCAATGCCACAGAGAAAATAAATGCTGATTTGTTTTGCTTTCCTCTCGGCTTTTACTATCTTTGCGAAATATATGATGAGAGTTAGATTTTGCCTTCTGATACTATGGTGCAGTTTGTTCTTGGGCGTTCAGGCACAGGATGTGTGCCGCTATGTTGACCCGCGCATTGGAAGCGAGGGGGTGGGGCGCACCTTCCCCGGTCCCTGCATGCCGTTCGGTATGGTAAAGCCGGGTCCGGACTGCGGGGTCAAACCCAATGCAGGATGGGCACCCATGCCCGAACCTGTCACGGGCTTCTCGCAGACGCATGTCAGCGGTACCGGCGGCGGTCAGAAATACGGCAATATCCTCATCCAGCCGATGGCGGAGAATGGGCCGCAGGAACAACTGCGCACCACTGAACAGGTCAGTCTGGGCTTTTACGCCACCACCTTTGAGAATGGCATCCGCACGGAAATCACCACTGCGGAGCGTTGTGCGCTCTACCGCATCCATTATCCAAAAGCCGGACAGTTGTTCGTTGATGCCACCCATTATCTGGGCAAGAGTGATATCCCTGACCTACGCGAGGCACAGCAGTTTGTCAGTGCTGGCGTGGAGGTGGTTTCCGACCATGAGGTGAGGGGCTACTCTACCATCCGGGGTGGGTGGAACAATGGCGATGCATACACGGTTTATTTTTCTCTGACGACAGACCGCCCTTTCACCAGTCTGACGAGTCCGACAGGTCCGACTTGTCCGACCAAGGCTCACCTGCTTTTCACCGACACCTGCGTCAATGTCAAGGTGGGGATCTCCTTCGTGAGCACCATGCAGGCCAACCGCAACATCACTCCCAATACCTTTGAGCAGCAGTTGGAAGACTTGCGTGAGGCATGGCGACCGCTCCTCAGCCGCATTGCACCGGCCACCAAGGATGAGCGTCAGTTGCGGATGTTCTACACCGCTCTCTATCACACGATGATCATGCCGGTGGACCGCACCGGTGAGAATCCTAAATGGACGGATGCTCCTTATTATGACGACTATTATGCCATCTGGGACACCTATCGCACCTCGTCACCCCTGCTCACGCTCATCGCTCCCGACCGTCAGCGTGACATCATCCGTTCCATGCTCCATATCTACCGCCGTGAGGGGTATCTTCCCGAGGGGCGCAGCGGCAACTGCAACGGGCGCACCCAGGGGGGCAGCAATGCGGAGGTGGTGATTGCGGATGCCTGTGTGAAACACCTCGACGGCATTGACTATGAATGGGCGCTCGAGGCGATGCTCAAGGATGCCACCGTGCCGCCGGGCGGCAATGAGGAGAAAGAGGGTAGGGGCGGACTGGCTTACTACAATACGTTGGGGTATATCCCATATGGTGTCGACCGGGCCGGCAACCGCACCATCGAGTATGCCTTTGACGACTATTGCATCGCTGTGGTGGCGCATGCCCTCGGCTATGACGATGTGGCCTCGGAATATGGCCAGAAAGCGGGCAACTGGAAGAACCTGTTTCGCAAGGACTATGAGTTTGATGGCATGAGGGGGTTCATCATGCCGCGGGACGAGAAGGGAAACTGGCTCGACAGCGTGCCCTGGGGTAAGTCAAAAGTGTTTCATCCACGCATTCCCTACATCCCCACCACCAAGGTCGCACCTTGGTACCTGCCGTGGTGGTCCACTTTCTTCTATGAGGCGACGTCAGAGGAATACTCGCTCAATATCCCCCATGACGTGCCGGGACTGATAGAGGCATGCGGTGGCGATGAGGCTTTCCGGCAGCGGCTCGACTTGTTTTTTGAGAAGAAATATTATAACGTGGCGAATGAGCCGTCTTTCCTCACACCCTGTCTCTACCACTGGATAGGACGGCCTGACCTCAGTACCCGCCGTGTGCATGAGATTATCGATAACAATTATTCCGACACACCCAATGGTCTGCCGGGCAATGATGATTCGGGTGCCATGTCGTCGTGGCTCGCGTTCCACATGATGGGGCTCTATCCCAATGCGGGACACGACTATTACCTGCTTACCCTTCCGATGCTTACAGAGGGCTATACGATGCTCCTGCCCAACGGCCGCTCACTGGAGGTGTCCCTTCGTGGTAAGGGCACTGACTATGACTACGCCTCTCTCAATGGACAACGGCTCAATGAGGCACGCATCACACACGACCAACTCTTGCAGGGGGGAAAACTGGTGTTTTGGCAAAAGGAGGAGCCATCTGCTGCCTCGGTTCCCGCAAAGGCTACCCGACCGCTCACGGCCATCACACCTGCAATGCCTGCCCGACCGGTCACACCCATCGTGGAATCGCAAATCTCCTATACGCTCAACCGCCAGTTCCGCACCTGGCCGCTCTCCATGGAATGGATGGGTGACCAACTTCTGGTAAGATGCAACAAGGCCATCTACAGGATTCCACAGGGTGTGGTGGAACAGGCCGACGGCTTCTGTTGGGACAGTCCGCAGCGTGATGGTGCGACCTATATCGCTGAGGGCACCTTTGCCTTTATCTCACGCAAGGCATTGGATACACTGCTGAAAGAAAGAAAATTTATATATGACGGAATTACCTGGAGGGAAATCTCGCGTTCGGAAGACACCATCACGGTGCGGGCGAACATCGACCGTACCGAGATGACCGTCTCGCTGACACATCCCTTGCCGTTGGTGCTCAGCATGCGCAAGAATCCCTTAGGTATCGACTGGAATATCAAATTATATGAACTCAACTTTCTCAAGTTGAAAGGAGTGTAGGAGTGTGAAAGTGGAGCAAAAGCGAACTTGAATTATATGAATAGAATTCTTACCATATATATTGCCCTCCTTTTAGCGATGGCCGCTTCTGCCCAGGAAAAGACACCTGAGCAGATGGGGGGTGTCTATTACGCCTATCCCGTCCATCACGTGCTGATCAATCCTGCACCGCCAGAGGGATATCTGCCTTTCTATATCTCACACTATGGCAGGCATGGTTCTCGGTGGCTGCCTTCCGACAGCCGGTACGAGTGGGTCATTGCGCAGTTGGCTGACAAGAAGAACCTGACTGCGGAGGGGAAGAGGCTGCGCAAGCAACTGGACAAGGTGTGGCGCAATGCCCGTGGAAATGGCGGACAACTCACTCCGCTGGGCGGACGGCAGCATGAGGAAATCGCCGACCGCATGGTGTCCAATTTCCCCGGAGTCTTCACCGAGGGAGCGCTCGTCCGTGCCCGTTCCAGTGTGGTGCCGCGCTGTGCCGCCAGTATGGGCCATTTCATTTCAAAAATACGCAGCCGCTGTCCGTCGGTGCATATCGACAGCGCCACCGACTCAGCCGACATGAGTTATATCGCATATACCACACCCGAACTCAAAAAGATAGAGAAAGGTCCGTTTGCCAAAATGCACGGCAGTCCCGACCGTCTGATGCACCTCTTGTTCAAAAATCCTTCGTCGGTCAGCGAACCAGAGAAACTCATGAGTGAACTTCACACCATCGCCTCTGATATCCAGGACCTCGGCGACCCCTCATTCCGCTTCGACCTCTATTGGCTGTTCACAGCAGGAGAGATGCGTGACGTCTATGAGCGAAACAACGAGCGGATGGCTTATTGCAATGGCAGTGACCCGCGCACGGGAGGCGAACCAGCGCGCTCGGCGCTCTCGCTGTGGCATGACATGGAGACGAGGGCCGACGTGGCTGTCCAACGGACTGGCTCATCGGCAGACCTCCGCTTCGGACACGATACCAATCTCTACCGGCTGCTGACCCTGATGCAGGCTTCCTCTGCACAGAGCGGTCAAATGGATGAGATACTGCCCATGGCGGCCAACATGCAGATGATTTTCTTCCGGGGACAGAAAGGGGAGGTCATCGTGCGCCTGTTCCACAACGAAAGGGATTTTTCTCTTCCCATCCCTGCTGTCATGGAGCACTATTACCGATGGAGCGACATCAAGGCATATATGGCCGACCGCATCCACCGTCTGGAGCATGAGCGACAACTGGTCGGCCTCAATACGATGGTGGGCACCGCTCAGGCCAACACCCTGTCCGCAGGACTGTTCGGCAAGGGCAGCGAGGAGCATGGGCAGACGCTGCCTGCCGTACTCGTTCCCAACGGACAGAATTTCTGGACTCCGCAGACGCGGGACACGGAGAAGAAGTGCATCGCTCCTTTCTATTACGCCGACTCGCTGTGGCAGGGCATGCGCAACTCTCATTGGATTGTAGGCGGATGCACACAGGATTATGGTTCGTTCACCATCGCTGCCCTCGGTGGGGTGTTGCGCACGGCTCCGGAAAAAAGGGCCACGCGGTTCTCTCATGACGATGAGGTGTCGCATCCGCATTATTATGCGGTGAATCTGCCCGACGAACACCTGCGTGTGGAACTGACGGCTTCTGCCCATGGGGCTATTATGCGCATTATTCCCGACCACGACCAACAGGTGCACATTGTCATGCAGACCAACAGCGACGAGGGTGAGGGGAATGCGCTCATCGACCTTTCTGCCCGCCGTGTCTATGGCAGCAATCCCGTTCACCGCATCTATCAAGGATGGGGTGAGCGTGCCGGATTCAGCGGCCATCTGTTGATGGAATACTCAGATGCTCCTGTTGACTACGGAACCTTCGTGGCTAATGCCGTGGAGAAAGGAAGGACCGCTGTCAGTGGAAAAGAGCAGTCGGGTGTGTGGCTGACATTCGAGGGTAAGGCTGGTCAATCCATCGTCCTGAGGATGGCGTCGTCGTTCACGGGCCGTGAGGGCTGTGAGCGCAATATGGCTGCCGAGGTGGCGGGCAAAGAATTTGAGACCATGATGGCCGAGGCTGCACAGACATGGACGGACCGGTTGCACACCATTGATGTGGAGGGGGATGACGAGAGCATCATCCATCAGTTCTATGGCGCGCTATACCGTTCCTCGTTCCTGCCACGTCTGCTGAGCGACGCCGATGGTGCCTATCCGCGCTTTGCCGGCAATGGTTCCATCATGAGGGGCTCGCGGCCTGTCTATACGGATTTCTCCATGTGGGACACCTATCGGGCGCTCCATCCACTGTATAACATCATCGTTCCAGATGTCTCTTCCGACATGATGCAGTCGTTGGTCAATATGGCGGAGGAGGGCGGTTGGTTGCCCATCTTCCCCTGCTGGAATTCCTACACGGCGGCGATGATCGGTGACCACTGCGCTGCCACTTTGGCGGATGCCTACATCAAGGGGATACGTGGATTCGACGCGGAGAGGGCTTATAGGGCGATGCGCCGCAACGCCTTTGAGTCACCTGCCTCTGACACAGACTACCGCAATGGCATGGGACGGCGTGCCCTCAGGTCTTATCTGCAGTGGGGCTACATCCCGATGGAGGACTCCGTGGTGGAGGCTTTCCATACCAACGAGCAGACTTCCCGCACCCTGGAGTATGCTTTTGATGACTTCGCCGTGGCGCAGATGGCTGCGGCGCTCGGCCATGCAGACGATGCCAAGGTTCTCTTGCGGCGGTCGGACAACTGGCGCAACGTCATCAACCCACGAACGGGCTATGCGGATGGAAGACATCAGAACGGAAAGTTTGAGAATAACACCGACTTTATACACCGCAAGAGTTTCATCACCGAGGGGGCTGCCTGCCATTACACTTGGTATGTGCCGCATGACCCCAAGGGGTTGATGGATGTGATGGGGGGCCGTGACGCTTTCGTGGCTCGGCTGGACTCGATGTTCACCGAGGGGCGCTACTGGCATGGCAACGAACCCTGTCATCAGGTGCCGTATATGTTTGGTTATGCGGGGCGTCCTGACCTGACACAGAAATGGGTGCGCCATATCCTGCAGACGGAATACAACGACACGCCGGGCGGACTGTCGGGCAATGATGATGCGGGGCAGATGTCGGCTTGGTATGTGTTCTCGGCGATGGGATTCTATCCCGTCTGTCCAGCCACCAAGGAGTATGTGCTGGGCTCGCCGCTCTTCCGGAGGGTCACCATCAATCCCTCCAAAGGCGCTCCCTTCACCATCGAGGCTCCGGGCGCAGACAATGCCCATCCCTATGTCAGGGAGGCTGCCCTCAATGGCGTGCCCCTCAAAGGCTGCACCCTTTCACATGATGACATCGTCAGGGGAGCCATGCTCCAATTGAAAATTGAAGATTGAAGATTGAAAATTGAAGATTGAAGATTGAAGATTGCTTCTCCGTATGTTGCGTTTTTGACGCAACCTCCACATGCGAATCATATATCCAATACCCTAAATCCCTCAAAAATAAGCAATGAAAAAACTCCTATCCCTCCTCATTGGCCTGATGGCCATCCTCACCACCTCGGCCAATCCTGCGGATGACTTGCTGGAGCGCATCGATGCCGGTGCCTCACGCAAGTTCAAAACCCAACTGGTCAAGGCCGACCGCGATTTCTTCGAACTGGACCAAAGCGGGCAGCGTGTCGTGGTCAGGGGCAACACATGGGTCAATATCGCCACAGGCATCAACTGGTATCTGAAATACCATGCCGGCATTCATCTCTCATGGAACGGCATGAAGGCGAAGTTGCCGGCGCAACTGCCTCCCGTGACACAGCGTGAACGGCACGAGACCGACCTCACCCTGCGATACGATTTCAACTACTGCACTTTCTCCTATTCCATGGCTTTTTGGGATTGGGACAGGTGGCAGCAGGAAATCGACTGGATGGCGCTTCATGGTGTCAACATGCCCCTCGCCATTGTCGGCGAGGAATGTGTGTGGCGCAACATGCTCCTGAGACTGGGATACACCGAGGAGGAGGTGGGGCGTTTCATCGCAGGACCTGCTTTCCTCGCTTGGTGGGAGATGAACAACTTGGAGGGATGGGGCGGACCGCTGCCGCTGTCATGGTATGCACGTCAGGAACGCTTGCAGCGACAGATACTTGCCCGCATGAAGCAACTGGGCATGCATCCTGTATTGCCGGGGTATTGTGGGATGGTGCCCCATGACGCCCGTGAGAAACTCGGTCTTGACGTGGCAGACGCAGGACTGTGGAATGGTTTTCAGCGGCCTGCCAACCTGTTGCCCACTGACCCTCGTTTCGGTGAGATAGCGCGCCTCTATTATGAGGAACTGACCCGTCTTTTCGGCAAAGCGGACTATTACTCCATGGATCCGTTCCACGAGAGCAATGATGACAGCCGCATCGACTATGCCGAGGCTGCAAGGGTGCTGCTCAAGGCGATGAGGGCTGCTAATCCCAAGGCCACGTGGGTGGTGCAGGGATGGACGGAGAATCCCCGTCCGCAGATGCTTGAGGCGCTCGGCGAGAACGATGTCATCGTGCTCGACCTGTTCAGTGAGTGCCGGCCCATGTGGGGCGCTCCTTCCATCTGGCATCGCGAGAAGGGCTATGAGGGACATCAGTGGCTCTTCTGCATGTTGGAGAACTTCGGTGCGAATGTCGGACTCCATGGCCGCATGGACCAACTCATTGATAATTTCTATCTGACCAAGACGCATCCGCTCGCTAAGGGCCTCCGAGGCATTGGCTTCACCATGGAGGGGTCGGAGAACAATCCGGTGATGTTTGAACTGATGAGCGAACTGCCATGGCGCAATCAACGCATCAGCAAGGAGCAGTGGGTGGCTGACTATGTCAGGGCACGTTATGGCTTCGATGATCCTGAGGTGCAGAAAGCATGGCTTGTCTTGGCGCAGGGCATCTACAACTGTCCGGTGGGCAACAACCAGCAGGGACCTCATGAGAGCATCTTCTGCGGGCGGCCAACACTCAACAACTTCCAGGCTTCGAGTTGGTCGAAAATGAAAAACTATTATGACCCGGAGACAACTTTGCGGGCAGCACGACTCATGGCATCGGTGGCGGACCGCTATAGGGGCAACAACAATTTTGAGTACGACCTCGTGGATATCACCCGGCAGGCGATAGCCGACCAGGCGCGCATACAGTACCAACGCACCATCGCCGACTACAAGGCTTTTGCACGTGCTGCTTTCAAAGCCGATGCTGACCGCTTTCTGCAAATGCTTGGCATGCAGGATCAGTTGCTTGGCTCCAGACGTGAGTTCAGACTGGGCTCTTGGCTCAAAAAGGCTCGTGACTGTGGAAATACAGTAGAGGAGAAAAACCTCTATGAGTGGAATGCGAGGGTGCAGATCACCACCTGGGGCAACCGCTTCTGCGCCGATACAGGCGGACTCCGCGACTATGCCCACAAGGAATGGCAAGGACTGCTGGCAGACTTCTATGCCGTGCGATGGAAGGCATATTTCAATGCACTGGAGGCGCAGATGGAAGCCCTGACAAAACCTGACCCGGAATTGTTGGGCTCGGGGGTCAACAGCAACAAGACGGCGGATGAACTCTTCCAAATGGCATTGCCACAAGAGGTGAAGTTGGATTATTATGCCATAGAGGAACCATGGACGCTGAAGCATAATGTCTATACTTCTGATCCGGAAGGTGACCCTGTCGACCTGGCAGCCAAAGCCTTGCGACTCATCGGAAAAGAGATCTCCTCCAAGCAATAAAAGGTAATGGCTTAAACTTCTCAGCGAAGCGATAACTTCATAACTTCTTAACTACTTGCAAGTTGATCAAAAGCGAAACTTGAATAACATAATTATTTGAATACAACTATGGCTGAAAACAAGCAACGACTGCTCTCGCTCGACATCCTCCGTGGCATTACGGTGGCGGGCATGATATTGGTCAACAATGGCTATGGGGAGTCTTTTGAGATGCTCCAACATGTCGAATGGAATGGCATGACTCCATGCGACCTCGTCTTCCCCTTCTTTCTCTTCATCATGGGTGTCTCCACTTATCTGTCGCTCTCAAAAAGTGGATTCCGACCATCCGCACCTGTCATCAGGAAAATTCTCCGTCGTACTGTCCTGCTCTTCGCAATAGGTCTGGCCATTAATTGGTTTGACCATGCCATAGAGGGTGACTTGCTTTGTTTTGGGCATCTCCGTATTTGGGCCGTGCTGCAGCGCATCGCTCTCTGCTATGGCATCGTGTCGGTCTATGTTCTGCTGGTCAGCCATAAGTGGATAGTGCCCACCATCATCGCTTTGCTGGTGGTCTATTCCGCCATCCTCACCTGGGGCAACGGCTATGCGGAGGACGCTTCCAATATCCTGGCACGTGTCGACCTCAGTTTGTTTGGATACGACCACCTCTACCACAAGAGTCCTGTTGATCCGGAGGGACTTCTCGGCACCATCTCTTCGGTGGCGCATGTGCTCATCGGTTTTTACTGCGGAAGTCTCATCAAACAGCGTCAGTCCGTCAAAGACAAGGTGCTGGCTCTGTTCTTCCTGGGCGCCATCCTGGCTCTGGGTGGCTATCTGCTGTCCTATGGCCTGCCGCTCAACAAACGGATATGGAGTCCGAGTTATGTGATGGTGACCTGTGGCATGGCGGCATCGCTGCTGGCTTTGCTGATGACCATCATCGACATCCGTGGACACCGCCGGTGGACCACCTTCTTCCAGGTGTTTGGCATCAACCCGCTCTTCCTCTATGTGGCAAGTGAGTTTTTCGCCATCCTCTTCGGTCATCTGGGGATCAGCAATGCGGTTTATGAAGCCATTCATTCTGTCATCCCACATCTCCAGTTCGCTTCACTTGGCTATGCTGTCAGTTTTGTCCTCTTCAACTTCCTCCTCGGATATGTCCTCTACCGCCGTCGCATCTATATCAAACTGTGAAAGAATACAACTATAAAACCAACTATAAATGAACATTATCGTATCAAAAGAGATAGAGCAGGTATGCCCTGGGTTTGTGGGGGCCGCCGTGGAGGCACAGTGTGTCAACAGCGAGTATTGCGCCCCGCTTTGGGAGGAGATCAATGAGATGACGGAGCGGTTTAAGGCGACGCTGACAACAGAGTCGCTGAAACAGTTGCCCAGCATAGAGGCGACACGCCGCATCTACAGGATATGCGGCAAGGATCCCTCACGCTACAGACCGGCATCCGAGGCGCTTATCAGACGTGTGCTGCAAGGGAAGGCTTTGTATCAGATCGACACGCTCGTCGACCTCATCAATCTTGCCAGCATCGCCTATGGTTACAGCATCGGCGGCTTTGATGCCGATAAGTTCGTGGGCGATACCCTCACATTGGGTATCGGACGCGCAGGAGAACCTTACGAGGGTATCGGCCGGGGTGTCATCAATATCGAGGGACTGCCCGTGTACCGTGACGCGGAGGGCGGAGTGGGGACACCCACCAGCGACCATGAGCGAACGAAGATAACCCTCTCGACCACTCACCTGCTCGTGCTTATCAATGGTTACGACGGCAACCGCGAGCGGGTGGAGGCCAATGCGGAATTCATCCGACAACTGCTTCAAAAATATGGAGCAAGTGACGGGGGACGCTATTGGGTGTATGAGAGATTAGGAGTTTAGGAGTTTAGGAGATTAGGAGTTTAGGAGTTTAGAAGTTTAGAAGTTTAGGAGATTAGGAGATTAGGAGTTTGGGAGATTAGGAGATTAGGAGTTTAGGAGTTTAGGAGATTAGGAGATTAGGAGATTAGGAGTTTAGGAGATTAGGAGATTAGGAGTTTAGGAGATTAGGAGTTTAGACATTACCCTTTGGTGGAAAGGAGCAATGAATCAGGTGTTTTTCTTGTCCTTCACCCGGAGGGGAAGGTGCCGCCAGATGATGCGGGGGATGCAGCGCCATAGAGCCGTGATGATGCGATAACGCCAGTCGATGACGCGCACATGGTTGCCTTTGCGGATGGCATCCATGATTTCACGGGCGACATCTTCCTTGTTGAGCAGCAGGGGATAGTTTTTCCCGTCGTTGAGCAGGGCTGTGTCAACAAAACCAGGTCGGATGTCGGTGAAACGGATGTGCAACTTGCGGTTGTTGGCCTGCTGCTCAAGTGCTTGCAGGTAAGTGTTCTGGAAGGCTTTCGTGGCAGAATAGGAGGGCGCGGGACCCAGACCCTTCGTGCCGGCGATGGAGGTGATGACGGCAATATGTCCACCCCCATGGTTGGCCATGTAGCGATAGGCAGCACCCACCATCCGGGTGAAACCCAATGCGTTGGTCTTCACTGTGGATGTCTCGATATCTGCCTCTAAGGTGGGGTTCTGTTTGCCGATACCCGGAGCATAGAAGAATAAATCCATGCCCCCCACCATGGCGATGAGGCTGAGCAATAAATCCTCAGCCTCATCGCTGTTCACATCGATGGTTTCCACCTCGACACGGTCGGGGGACTTTTCTTTGAGTTGCAGCAGAAGGTCTGTGCGGCGGGCGGCAATGCCTATCGTCCAACCATCGGCGAGAAGCAACTTGCTCACTTCCATGCCGATGCCCGATGAGGCTCCCATCACGATGGCCCTCTTGCCCTTCATACCTACTGTTATGACCGATTAATCGATTCTCTTGCTCAACTCACGATAGACCACTGCACCACAGGCCAACTTGATGACGATGAAGATGGCTGTCAGGATGGCCATGATAATCATGGTGACAATCATGTTGTTGATGACGATTCCAATGAGCCACATGAGGATGCCGGCTATGATGAAGAACACCAGTGAGCATACCACGTCAATCCAGAACAAGGTGGATTTATAGCCGTAGGTGATCTTCGTGCTTTGCATCATGGCATCCGAAGGTGAAAGTTCCTTGTCGAGCAACAGGTAGAGTGCCTGCGACCAACCATAACTGATGATGATGGCCGGGACGATGGTAAACAACAGGGCGGGGAAGATGGAGATGGCCATCAGACCCACTAAGTTGAAGAACTCTCCCATGTATTTCCGGTAATGTCCGTCAAAAATGAACGTAGGACTGATGATGGCATTGGAGTTTTTGCTGAGTTTCAGCGGCAAGGTGTTGATGCCAATGGTAGTTCCCACGTTGATGTAGGGCACCCAGATGGTGAGAATATAAAGAATACAGGCGAGGAAAATGGACAGGAAGTTTTTCAGACCGATACCGACACCTTCCTGGATGACACCCATGACCGTGATGAGCCTTTCTCCTGGATAGGTGGGGCGCTGCTCTTCCTGCTGCCAGCGGGCTTCCTCTCGCTGGCGGCGTTCCTCTTCTTGTTGTCTCCGCTGCTCTTCCTGTTGCCAGCGGGCTTCCTCTCGCTGGCGACGGGCCTCTTCCTGCCTTCGCTGTTCTTCCTGGCGGCGGGCCTCTTCCTGCCTCCGCTGTTCTTCCTGCCTACGGGCTTCTTCCTCACGGCGGCGTCGTGCTTCTTCTTCAGCACGGTTGTCTGGCGGCGGCGTCGTGTCTGGGGTGTCGAACCAATATCCGCAATAGCGGCATTTACGGGCTTCTTGCCTGATCATTTGCCCGCACTTGGGGCATCTTTTCATGTTGTCCATAGTGGCTAATTGTTTTGGTTATAGATAGGCGTTTACTTAATAATGTTATGTCAATTTTAGTTGATGGGCTCAAGGTGGAAGCCATTCCCGGAACTGCTGTTTGGGTTGGGGTTCTGACCCTGATCGACGGGCTCCAAGTGGAAGCCGTTTCCACCTCTTCGTGGAGGATAGTCACCCGGTCGGCGACCCTCACGCCTCATCCGCTCCATGCGTTCCATCCGTTCCATGCGTCTTTCCATCCGTCTCCTGCGGAATTCTTCACGTTCCTCCTCGCTGCGGAACTGCCTGCGAGGACGGTCCCTGTCAAATCGGTTCATGCGGTGACGTTGAGGAGCATCATAGTAGTCATCCTCATAGTATTCCTCTTCCTCTACGACGGCCTTTTTCGTAGTCGTTTTGGGCTTTTGGACTGTTTGGGTCTGGACAGGTTCTTCTTCCGGCACTTCTTCCTCCATTTTTTCAAAACTACCCGTGTTGGTGTTCATCTTATAGGAGTATGTATAGTTTCCGTCTTTGTCTCCCATGTCGATGAGGAGGTAGTCATTGTCCAAAGAGTCTGTTATGGCATCAAGCACTGTTTCCTTGGCCGATGTGTTCGGGATGGTTACACTCTCGGTCTTGTCGGTTTCGGCCTGATAGACCATCAACTTGTCATCCAAGATATAATAGAGACAGGGATGCTCAGCATCGGGGTAGGCGTTCAGTGCATACGCCTCTTCGGGAATGTTTTCCTCCACGCTGTCAATCCTATGCTTGAAGAGATCTTTGCCCGTCAGTTGGTTGGTGGCATCTGGGTCCACGTTTTCCTTGGGGTCGACAGGTGGTTCCTCGTCATCCCCGTTGCCTCTCAGGAGGAAGTAACCGAGCACACCGAGTCCGATGGCCAGCAGGGCGATGAGGGCGATGAGCAGCCATTTCAAAGGGTTGGCTCCTCCGGAAGGGGCAGGTGCGGTGTCAGGATCCTGGGGCGGCCATTGGCGATTGGGCTCTGGCTCTGGTTCCGGTTCCTGCTGATACCTCGTCTCTGGCTCCTGCTGATACCTCGTCTCCTGTTTCTGCTGGTATCTTGTTTCTGGCTCCGGTTCGGGTTGGGGCTTGGGCTGGGGTTCCGGCTCTTGGTCGAAGACCAGTTTCCTTTCCGGCTTATTGGCTGGTTCTGGTTCGGATGGCTTCGCATCGAATCCAGTGGGTTCGAAGCAGACGGGGCATACCGACAAGTGTGCTCCGATGCGCTCACCGCAGACAGGGCAGAACCTCATCTCACCTGTGTCAGGACGTGGGGTGCTGGGAGCGGGTTGGTCTTTCTTTGGTTCCGTGGGTTGTGGGGCTGCGGATGATGTCGCACCAGAAAAGGGCTCACCGCAATAAGGACAGGCGCTCAGATGGTCGTCTACCATCTCGGCACAAATAGGGCATCTTTTCATAGCAATGTGTATTTGAATGGTGATTGATTTCAGATTGCCTACAAATTTAACTGATTCCTATCAGTTTTGCAAATTTTTGGACAAAATTTTGTAAAAATGCTTAGTCCTCGCTATTCCCATATTTTTCCACTACGCTTTTCCATGTAGCAGGGAGTTGGGATATGTCGTCTGTGGAAAGAGTGGCTTTCTGCTGATTGTCCCTCAGCGTGTATTTGTTTTCGACCTCATATTCGCCGTATTGTTCGGGGTCGTTGACGATGACCAGTTCCTCCATCGTCTTCAGTTTGTCTCCTTCCCAGATGCTGCGGGTGAAGTAGTCACTGCACCATGAACTGCTTCCTCCTTCAAACACAAATTGGTCGGAGGGATAGAGCATGACGTTCTGAAAACTGGGGTCACCCAAACTGCCCACTCTTTTGAATTGCTTGGCTGTGGCATCCCAAATGAGCAATGCGCTGTACGTGCGCGATTCTCCCGGACCGATGAAGATGTCGACATAACCGTCGAAATTGGCATCCATAAAATGAATGACGTTGTCTTCACCCGTTGCCGTGAATCCATCTTCCGCGTCAGAGAGGGTCTGAAGTTGCTCACCGTCATAAGTAATGGTCACCGTGGTGTTGTCTTCTGAGACAGCAACCTCCATTTTGTCGTAGGTGGTGGGACACTGTGACAGACGAATCAAGCCACTCGCGTCAGGTTTGATGTCCGGGGCTTTCATGCTTTCCTTGGCTGTCTGACCCGTTCCTGTAGTTGCTTCTGTATCATTTTCGGATGCAGAAGACTGTTCTTTCACTGAGTTCGCTCCCTTGCCACAAGCAGTCAAGAGGTTCACACTGATGGTTAGGGATAATGCCAAGAAAACGATGGATGAGAAATGGAATAGATGTTTCATAACTTTGTTTGATAAATAGTGTCGTATTTTATGAGCGTATACATGGTGCCGTATTTCATGTGCAAATATAATGAAAGTCGTGCTCAATACAAAAAAAAGCAACAATTTTCATCCCGAATCTCCCGAACATCCATCCCGAATTTTCGAATGAGTCGAATAAATCCATCCCGAATTATCGAATGAGTCGAATAAAAAATTCTCAAATTCTCAAATTCGTGACCTAAAAACCCCGAACATCCATCCCGAATTCTCGAATGAGTCGAATAAATCCATCCCGAATTTTCGAATGAGTCGAATAAAAAATTCTCAAATTCTCTAATTCGTGACCTAAAAACCCCGAACAACCATCCCGAATTTTCGAATGAGTCGAATAAATCCATCCCGAATTTTCGAATGAGTCGAATAGAAAAATTCTCAAATTCTCTAATTCGTGGCCTAAAAACCCCGAACAACCATCCCGAATTCTCGAATGAGTCGAATAAAACCATCCCGAATTTTCGAATGAGTCGAATAGAAAAATTCTCAAATTCTCTAATTCGTGACCTAAACCCCCGAATCTCCCGAACATCCATCCCGAATTCTCGAATGAGTCGAATAGAAAAATTCTCTAATTCTCTAATTCGTGACCAAAACCCTGCGAATCTCCCGAATAAATAATTCTCTCATTCGTGATCTAAAAATCACATTCCCCCCATCTTGGGCATTTTGCTCAGTTTGAGAGCACACGTGAGCATGAGGTAGCGAGGGATGCAGTTGTTCCAAGTCTCCGTGCGCCCCTGAGCATTCACGTTGTATTGCTTGTTGGAAAGTTGGTGGAGAAGGTCGAAGGCGGTGAGTTTGAGGGTGAGTTTCTCCTTGAGGAGGGATCGTGAGAGTTCCGCGTTCCACACCAGGTCATCGGTGTTCATCATGTCGCTGTTGTAACCACGTCGGCTGAACATCTTGATGTCGGTGGCAAGAGACAGTTTGACAACCGGGATGACATACATCAGACGAGCCCCGTAGTTGAAGTCGAAGGCACTGATGCGCTCGAAATCTTGGCGGTCGCTGGTGCTGCTGCGCCAGTTGATGTCGCCCACGACAGCGGCGGTCAGTTTGTCTTTCTGGAACTCCAGTTCGAGCCGCTCATGCAGGAGCCAGTTGTTGACGGTGCTCTTGTCGGCCTGTCCCTCCGTTCCCGAAGCCACATAGATGACGGGGAAATCCACAGAGTGGGTGTAGTTGGCCTCGGCCCGCTGTTTCAGCGTGAGCCGTTTCTTGCGGTCCAGCGGTTGTTGGAAAGAACTGCCCACATTGGAACTCCAGTTGCCGTTGATGTTGTCGTTCATAAGGGTATAGGCACCCGTCTCTTTGTCATAGGTGGTGCGTGTGCCCCATGAGTTGCGGGTCAGGTTGACTGAGCCCCAGGTGCGGATGAAGCGCCTAATGCTGTCGTTGTTGAACTGGAAGGCAATGTTGAGGTTGTAACTGACGCGGGGTTTCAGCGAGGGGTTGTTGATCCATGTGGACAGCGGGTTGGCGGTGTTGTCATGAGGCATGAGTGACGAAAGGCTGGGCCGTGAGATGTCCATGTTGAGGTTGATGTTCTGCAATCCCTTCTTTTTGCCCCACTGGTAGTATCCGAAACTGGGCGTGAATGTGGTGTAGTGGCGTCGGGCGATGGTGTCGGTGCGGTGGTCGTTGAAGTTCAGCCGTTCTGAGATGTGCTTGACGGGCAGGTCAAAGGAGATGTACTGATTGTCGTCGCTGCGGTTGACGGTCAGGCGTCCGGTGTAGTTGCGTGTGATGAGTTGTTGTCTGACGCTGTTGTCGGTGTCCATCACGCTCAGCAACTGTTCGCGGCTTGAGGGCAGCCATCCGATCTCATGCGGGTCGTTGTCGGTGGCGTTGAGCCAGTCGAGCCTGAAGAGGTCGTTGCGGCTATCTTCCATGCTCTGCTGGAACTGTATTGACGGGTCGATGCTCCATTTGTTGGGCATCTGCAGTGAGTACTCACCTGAGATTTGATATTGATAGTTGTTTTGCCGGGTGTCGTTGTATCTGTCGCGCAGGTCATCAAGATGGCTCTGGGTATAATGCGTCTCACTGCGTGAGAAGTTGTCGCTGGGTTTCATCGCTCCGTAACTGATATTGGCCCTGAGGCTGATGATGTCGCCCCAGGCAAATTTCTTGTACCATCCTGCCGTACTGCTGAAGCTCAGCCTCCGATATTTGTTCAGACCGAAGTTCAGGGTGTGGTTGATGGGTTTCTGCTGCCAAGTGGAGTCCTCGCTGTGGGTGTCGCGGTGTCCGTTGCTGTAGGTGAGATACATGTAACTGTATAGGATGAAGGGCTTCTGGAGGGAGAATTGATTGCTGAGACTGAGGCTGAAGTCCCTTTGCTTGCTCCACGACTCCGAACCACCTATGATGTTGCCGCCGGTGGCGAAGCGCTCGGTGGCGGTGCGGCTCAGGTTCTCGGCACCGCTCCAACTGAATGTGGCATCCGCCTGCTCTTCCCATTTCTTGTCCGCATCCTCGGTGCTGATGTGCATGCCGGTCTCCCTCGTGGTGCGCAGTCCTTGAGGCATCTCCGACGGACTCCATTCTCCGTCACCGCCGGGACGGCGTGTCTCGTTCACGTTGTTGGTGTTGCCATAGAGGGAGATGCGCGAGTGGTCGCTGTAGTAGAGTCCGAACAGGCGTGCCATGTAGCGGCTGTCGGTGCCACCGCCCGTCTCGATGTTGCCCATGTAGCCCCTGTTGTACTCACGTTTGAGTTCCACATCCATCACATAGTCTTTCTTCTCGATGTCGCGGCCCACGAGTTCGCTCTGCTTGGTCGATTTGTTGTAGACCTTGATGTCGCGCACGGTGAAGTAGGGCAGGTTGTCAAGCATCACCTTGTTCTGCCCCTTGAAAAAGTCCTTTCCGTTGAGGGTGAGATAGTCCACCTTCTTCCCGTTGATGTAGATGTCGCCGTTGTCCTTGAGTTCTGCCCCGGGCATCTGTCGGATGAGTCCGTCGAGCATCGACCCCTCGGGCAAATTGAAGGCGGCGGCATTGAATACGAGGGTGTCGCCGCGGTAGGCGATTTTCACTCGGGTGCCGGTGACGGTCACACCCTCCAGGTCGTTCTCCCGCCAGATATCATCCTGCTTTTTCTTCATCAGGATACGGGGCAGTTCGAAATAGTTGTTGCGGGCGATGTGGCGCAACTGGTAGTTCATATACGTGTCCTCATACCCCTCTGCGGTGGCTTTGATGATGAAGTCGTTTTGGACAGCGGGCACTTTGAGAGAATAATACGATGAGGTGCTCCATGCCATGCAGGTGGTGGTGTCGACGGTGGTGGAGTCGGTGCGCATCAGGGTGATGAAGGCCTTGATTTTCGCTTTCGTGAACGAGTCATAGACTTCGCCGTAAAGTTCTATGGTGCGCACTTTTTTCTTCTTGGTCTCCTTGGCGGTGGTGGTGGAGTCGTTTTGTGCGGCTATGGGAAGGGTGAGGCTCAAAAGGAGCCCCACCAATAGTGATATCCATTTCATGACAGCGAAATTACCACAATCCACATGACTGACAAAAACATTTAAGAAAAATAAGGATGAAATGGGAAATATTAAGAAATTATCTCACAAAAACTGGTTATGAGGTGATGATTTTTATCATTTCCAACCGAAGACTGCATCCAATGGTTGATCCGAGGCCAAAAAATTTGGTGTTTCTCTCGTTTATCCGTAATTTTGCACAAAATACCACGAAATGCATCAACGTTGCAGAAAGATGGCTAATAAAGATGGCGGCAATGAGATTTCAACAGCCGCATGGGGAAAAAGTAATAGTATGCAAAACCTAAACAGTAACTGAATGATATGAAAGTGTCAAAGAAGAAAGCAGTGACTGTCATGCTGGCTGGCATGTGGGCTTTCAGTCTTCAGGCCCAGTCCGTTCTCGACTCATTGGACGTAGAGCAACTCAAGGTGGGCTATACGAGAATCGATGTGCGAAGCATCGGCGGCGCTGTGGAGAGAGTGAATGTTGAGCAGTTGAAGAAGGGACTTATGACCTCTGCTCTCGATGCCCTCAGCGGTCAGACAGCGGGCGTGCAGGTGCAGACCGGCGGCAACCAGGAGGCCATGGTGAGTGCCGTGCGTGTGAGAGGAACCACATCGCTGACCGGCGGCAACGACCCTTTGGTCATCATCGACAATGTGGCCTGCGACCTGGCGGCATTGTCCACCATCTATCCCGCCGACATCGAGTCGTTTACAATCCTCAAGGATGCCTCGGAAACCTCACAGTATGGAAGCCGTGGCGCAGCCGGTGTCATCCAGGTAGCCACAAAAAAAGGAAAGGAAGGACGGTTCCAAATCTACTATGACGGCAATGTCGGTGTCGAGTCGGTGTACAAAAGACTCAACATGCTTTCAGCCGATGCCTACCGTCAGGCTGCACACCAGATGAACGTAGGTTTTTACGATGGCGGCGGGTCTACCGATTACAACGATGTCATCCTCCGGCAGGGATTCGTGCAGAACCACCACGTGGCGTTCGGAGGAGGAACGGAGAGCAGCAATTACCGTATCTCCACAGGTCTCATGGACCATTGGACGGTGGTGCGTACCAACCATTTGCGCAACTATATCGTCAAACTCGACATGACGCAAAAGGCTTTCGACGACCGCGTCACGTTCGATATTGGAACTTTCGGAAGCATCCGGCAGGCAGCACAGATAGCGTTCCCCGGCAAATTGTTCTATTCGGCTTCGGCTTTCAACCCCACCATTCCAAACGGGAGAAATGCTGAAGGTGAATTCGATCAGATACCTGAGGCAGCGTGGATCAACAACCCCAACTGGTTGCTGTGGATGGACGATAATGAGGACATGGGACATTTCAACGGACACCTCAACGCCAAGGCCAACCTCGGATATGGCATCCAACTGAAAATTTTGGGTAGTTATTCCTACAATACCGTCGACAATGCGCATTTCTATGGCTATGAGGCCTACCGTGGGGATAGGAAGACCGAAGAACTGCTCAACAACATATCACTGAATAAAAAATTTGAGTTCAAAAACTCCTCGCTCAGCCTGATGGTTCTGGCAGAACGACAGCAGACCAAGTCAAAAGGCTTCCATGTGACGACCACCGATTTCTCCACCAGCCTGTTCGGCTACGACAATATCTCGGCTGGAGCACAGCGCCCATGGGAGGGAACTGGGTCCTTCTTCACCAAATCCACAATGGAGTCATTCCTCGTCAGTGCCCAATACCAACTTCTCGACCGCTATACCATCTCTGTCAACGGACGTGCCGACGGCTCGTCAAAAGTGGGAAAGAACAACCGATGGGGCTATTTCCCCTCACTGAGCACGTCGTGGGTCATTTGGGAAAAAAACAAGGCAAAGACCCCGCTGAAAGGCTGGAAGGCTTTCACCAATTATATAAAACTGCGCGTAGGATATGGTCTGAGCGGCAATCTGGGAGGTATCGATGCATACAACTCCATGCAGTTGATGGCTCCCAACGGCATCATCAGTTCAAAAGGAACGACAAAGACGTCGCTGGCCATCCTCCGCAATGCCAACCCAGACTTGAAATGGGAGGTCAAATACACCTTCAATGTCGGTCTGAACGCGGCTTTCTGGAACCAGCGCATCGCCCTTACCGTTGACTACTACAACTCAAAGGTAAAAGATATGCTCTATATGTATGACGTGCCTGTGCCGCCTTTCGCCTTCGACAAGATGCTCGCCAACTTGGGCTCGATGTCAAACAGCGGTGTGGAGGTGGGATTCGGCATCACACCATATCGAAGCAAGGACATGGAGTTCACAATGAACATCAACATGTCGTTCGAGCACAACAAACTCATCTCACTCGACGGGTACTACAACGGACAATTGCTGACCGCACCGAAGTCGTCAGGACTGGCTGCGGTGAGCGGTGCGGGCTTCCATGGCTCCTCCAATGTCGTTTCGCAGGTGGTGGGAAAGCCGCTGGGCGTCTTCGACCTGCCACACTGCACAGGACTGACTGTCGATGAGCATGGTGTGCGTCACTATGAGGTTACCAAGGAATCGTATATCTGCGGACAGGCGACTCCGAAGATGAGACTTGGGTCAAACTTCGCGTTCAGATACCGACACTGTGACATCGCCCTGCAGGCCAACGGTGCCTTCGGACACCATATCTTCAACGGCACGGCACTGACCTTTATGAACATGCTGTCGCTGCCCAACTACAATGTGATGGAGGGGGCTCCGGAGATGAACATTCAGGACCAGACCATCAGCGACTATTGGTTGGAACGCGGCGACTATCTCAACATCGACTATATCACCGTGGGATGGACCATCCCCGTGAAGTGGAGGTTCGTGAAAAATCTACGGCTGTCGGCTTCGGTCAACAACCTATGCACCATCACAGGCTACTCAGGCCTTACCCCGATGATCAACTCCAGTGTCGTCAACAGCACACTGGGTGTGGATGACAAAAACACCTTCCCCGTTTACCGAACTTACTCTATGGGAATGAGCATCCAATTCTAATCGCAAACAGCATGAAAAAGATAAGATTACATATCAACAGGCAACTACACGGGTGGATGGGCATTTTGCCCATGGCACTGCTTGGCGCATGGATGATGACGGCATGTTCCCTCGACGAACACCCGAAAGACCAGATTGAGGAGGAACAGTTATACAACAACTCGGAGAATATCTATAGGCATACCATTTTGACACTCTACAGTTATATCGGAGGCAACAGCGACGGACAGGGACTGCAGGGCACCTGCCGAGGGGTTTACGACCTGCAGACCTTCGGGTCCGACGAGGCATTGCTGCCCACACGCGGCGTTGACTGGTACGACGGTGGCATCTGGCAGGCCTTGTATAAACATTCGTGGACTCCAGATCACGAGGTCATCAAAAACTCATGGTACTATCTATATAAGGTCATCGCCATGTGCAACAAGTCCATCGAGACCATCTTCGCACATAAGGACAAACTCAGCCCGGTAGAGGCAGAACTGTATGTCAAGGAGGCGAGGGCGCTGAGAGCCATCTATTACTGGTACCTGCTCGACCTCTTTGGGCGTGTGCCCATCGTCGTCTCAACCGATGTGTCGATGAATGAGGTGAAACAGGCCGATCGATCGGAAGTCTTCTCGTTTGTCAGACAAGAACTCGAAGAGGTCCTGCCATGGGTGCCCGACCACAACAGCATAGAGAATTCGGAATACTATGGAAGAGTGACGCAGGCAGTGGTGGCTTTCGTGCTCGCCAAACTTTATCTCAACGCGGAGGTCTATACCAATGACGACTGGACCCATCAGCCCAGGATGAGTGGAAAAGATATGGTCTTCAACATAGATGGTGAAAAGAAGAACGCATGGGAGGCATGCATCTATTACTGTGACATGCTGAAAGACAAGGGATACCAACTGGAAGAGGACTACCTAAAAAACTTCTCACTCGACAACGACCATAGCAAGGAGAACATCTGGACCATTCCCATGGACAGAGTGCTCTTCTTCAACCAGCAGCAGAATATCTATCGTTCCTATCACTGGCGCCATGCCGCTGCTTATGGCTTCCTCGGAGAGAATGGCACGTCGGCTACGCTCACCACGCTGAAGGTGAACGGATATGGTACGCCTGATGAGGACGACCGGTTCAATGCCAACTACTGGTCGGGGATGATCTTCGACTCCAATGGCTTGGTCGTATCCGACAAGGAGGGGGCTCCACTTGTTTATTATCCGCTTGAAGTGGAACTCGTTCTGACGGGCAAACCCCACATGGAGACGGCAGGTGCCAGGATGAAGAAATATGAGATAGACCCTGATGCCGCACAGGATGGCAAGGTGATGGACAACGACATCGTGCTGTTCCGATATGCCGACGCATTGCTCATGAAGGCAGAGGCAAAAATCAGAAATGGGGAGGACGGACAGGATGAGTTCGACATGGTGAGATATCGTTCTTGGGGAACTCCACGGTCTGCCACTCTCGACAACATCTACGACGAGCGACTCATCGAACTGGCATGGGAGGGATGGAGACGTAACGATATGATCCGTTTCGACCGATACCGCAGTGAGTACACAGGTGCAGATGCGGCCGATGAGTCCGATCATCACACAATCGTCTTCCCCATACCCTCGGCAGCAATGGATGTGAACAACAATCTTGTCCAGAACCCAGGATATTGAAAGTGCCGGGCTATATTGCCACTGTGGCATGCTTGTGTTAATTTTTAATAATGGCGATGTGCTTCGTGGGAAATTGCGTAATTTTGCAGCCGCAAAACTTATTGATTGACAAAGAATGAAGAAGATTTACTTGTTTCTGATGGCTGCAATGATGATGGTCACTGCAGTCAATGCACAGACGAATGGATACAACCGACTGAAGAACCTGAAGACAGGCCATTTCGCCAACCTCGCTTCCTCAGGCAGTTTCGCGCCTAATGTGGACGAGGAAAGCGCACATGGAATTGCAGGTACGGTGGCGTACATGGAATTTGATGAAAATAGGGTTACCCAACTTAGGTTGCAGGGCATCGATGTGGTGAACATGGCGATACCTATGATGAAGGCAATGCTCCTGACTATTATTGACGAGGCAGAATTCCTTTCCATGCGCGACACCATGGTTGAGATGGTCAAGAAGCAGATGAGCGGGGTCATGGGCAGCATGGTGGCGAGAATGATGGAGGATTATACCTATGAGGAATTTGTCACATGGGTGAACACCATTGACACCAATCTATATAAGGAGAAGAACGGGGATGGCTTCCGACTCTTCATGGTGACACCCCCATTCCCCCTCAACGCAGGCACGTTCAATGATTACCTCACCACCAAGGCCAACTCGTTCATGAAGACCTATACAGGTACACTGCAGGAGATGGCTGATGGATACCTGACAGGTGGCAGGGAGGGACTGCGCCCCATGGCCTATAGTTTCATCTCCCATATCAAGTTTGACAACAGAATGTACCTGACGGAACAGACCATTGACGATGTCATACAGTTCGGTTTCGCCAATGATGATGATGTGAGCAAGGCAAGTGCACAGTGGGCTTTTGTGCCTGTGGACAATGATGCCAACTATTTCGGTATCGTACCTGAGGCGGAGGATGCCAACGGCAACGGCTATTCCACGTTCGTGGCTGATTTCCCCATAAAACTGGCAGAGGGAATGCAGGCATATTATGTGACCGACGAGATGGATCCGGCCAACTCGCAGGTGAAATGGCAGAAAGTGGAGGATGAGAAAATCCCGGCCAAGACTCCGGTCATCATCCAACTCAAAGGCAAGAGTGCTGCAGACAACAAGGTGCAACTGCTCGACGAGAACTATTCCTATTCCCTCAGCGACAATGCCCTCATGCCGGTTGCCAATGAAATGGGCTTCCTCCTGGGAAGGGTGCTCGACGAGCCCGACCCCAATATTTATGTGCTGGATGTGAAAGACGGCAAAGTGTGCCTCGCCAGTTCCTCGGATAATGTGCTGAGAGCCAACACCGCCTACCTCTATGTAGAAAGCAGCAGAAAGGACCAGAATCCGTCGGGCTGCCTGTTCTTCGTGGATGAGGTGAACGGCATCAGTGAGGTGACATCAGAATACAGCGGCCAGGCTCCATGCTATGACCTCCAAGGCCGCCGCGTCAGCCATCCCACAAAAGGCCTCTTCATCATCAACGGCAAAAAGGTCGTTTATTGATCATCGCTCTATATCTACTATAGCATCTATAGCATCTATAGTTTCTATAGTATCTATAGTCTCTATAAAATCATGGGGGGCAGGAATTTCCTGCCCCCCATGATTATCTCTAATCTTCAATTTTCAATTTTCAATCTTCAATCTTCAATTAGTTTGCTGCCTCAAACTCGCGGAGGAAGCGGGTGTCATTCTCCGAGAACATGCGCAGGTCGCTCACGCGGTATTTCAGGTTGGTGATGCGCTCCACGCCTACACCGAAGGCATAACCGCTGTACACCTTGCTGTCGATGCCGCAAAGTTCGAGCACGTTGGGGTCGACCATGCCGCAGCCCAATATCTCCACCCATCCGGTGTGCTTGCAGAATCCGCAGCCCTCACCGCCGCAGATGTGGCAGGAGATGTCCATCTCGGCACTCGGCTCGGTGAACGGGAAGAAACTGGGGCGCAGGCGGATCTTGGTGTCGGCGCCGAACAACTCCTGGGCGAAGGTGAGCAACACCTGCTTCAGGTCGGTGAACGACACGTTCTTGTCGATATACAGTCCTTCCACCTGATGGAAGAAGCAGTGGGCACGGGCGGTGATGGCCTCATTGCGGTAGACACGTCCCGGACAGATCACGCGGATAGGGGGCTGTGTGGTGTCCATCACACGGGCCTGCACCGAACTGGTGTGGCTTCTGAGGATGATGTTCTTGGCCACGTCATCGGGGTTGGTCTCCACAAAGAAGGTGTCCTGCATGTCGCGGGCAGGATGGTCGGCGGCGAAGTTCATCTTCGTGAAGACATGGAGGTCGTCCTCCACCTCGGGACCGTCGGCAAGGGTGAAGCCCATGCGCGAGAAAATGTCGATAATCTCGTTGGTCACGATGGAAATGGGATGACGTGTGCCTAATGCGATGGGGTAGGCGGTGCGCGTCAGGTCGAGGTCATCATCCTGGTTGTCGGAGGTGGCCAGTGACTCGCGCAGCGAATTGATTTGGTCAAGGGCTGTCTGCTTCAACTCGTTGATTTTCATGCCGATGGCACGCTTCTCCTCAGCGGCTACCGAACGGAAATCGGCCATCAAAGCGGCAATCTCACCCTTCTTGCTCAGATATCTCACACGAAGTTCTTCTATCTCCTCGGCATTCGAGGCGTGAAGGTTCTGCACTTCCTTCAGAAGTGACTCTATTTTCTCAAGTAACATTTTCCTTTGGTTTAAAAACGGTGCAAAGGTAATATTTTTCATGCAAAATAGGAAATATATCGAAATAAAGTTGTACTTTTGCCCATAATATCGTCTAATATTGCGAACACCCCAAGTCCGAGATGACGAGGTGTGCAATCGGTTAATTTGAGAGATATGAGAAAAAGCGCAATGTTCTTTTTCTGTATGGTCTGCCTCATGCTTGGCATGACTATAGGTTGCAAGGATAAGAAACCAGAGGTGGTGACCGACTCCTTGTCAAATGACACGGTGGAAAAGGCCGACACGGTCGATACAGTGACCATCGATACCATCCCGGAGGATGCCATGGACAGCCTTATCTCCGCCACTCCCATGCCGGTCACGGCGGATGAACTGTTTGATGACTTCCTCTTCAATTTCACCGCCAACAAGAAACTGCAGTATGAGCGGGTCATGTTCCCATTGCAGGTGATCGACGGAGACAGCGTGACCACCATCGAGCGCAATGACTGGAACCATGAGCGCTACTTCATGAAACAGGAATTCTATACCCTCATCTTTGACGATGAGAGTCAACTCGAACTGGCCAAGGACACCCGTCTCGACAGCATCGTGATCGAGAAGATCAACCTCCAGAGCAAGTCGGTGGAACAGCATGTGTTCAGACGTATCAACGGACAGTGGATGCTCTCCGAAATTGTGCTTAACAACACCTATCAGAGTCCCAACAGGTCGTTCCTGGACTTCTATGAGAAGTTTGCCTCCGATTCTCTCTTCCAGATTCAGAGCATGAACGAACCGGTGAGCACCGTGCTTCCCGACCCGGATGATGATTACTCGACGATAGAGGGGGAGTTCTACCCCGAGCAATGGCCTGATTTCAAGCCACTTGACTTCCCTTCCGACATGATTTACAATATCCTCTATGGCCAGCAGTATCGCAAGAGCCGTCAGAAACTGTTCGTGCTCAGGGGCATCTCCAACGGACTGGAGGCAGAGATGACCTTCAAGCAGATTGACGGGAGATGGAAACTCGTCAAACTCATCAACTGACCCTTCTTCAGTACTGACCAACTCAGAAACACAAGCCTATGAGAGACATCAGCAATTTTAATCTGAAAGCATATAATACGTTCGGCATCGAAGCCACATGCCGGAGGTTTGTAGAGATAGAGAAGGCGGATGAGGTGACTCCCCTTGTCTGCTCCCTCACCAGCGACGACCTGCCCTTGCTCATCATCGGCGGAGGAAGCAACCTGTTGCTTACCGGCAACTTCGATGGCACCGTGATCAAGTCGGCCATCAAGGGTGTTGAGTCGACAAGCGAGGACGGTCACGTGTTTCTTCGATGCGGTTCGGGCGAGACGTGGGACGACATCGTCAGACTCTGTGTAGACCACGGATGGTATGGGACGGAGAATCTCTCGCTCATCCCTGGTGATGTGGGGGCTACCGCAGTGCAGAACATCGGGGCGTACGGCACAGAGGTGTGCAACCTCATCTGGAGCATCGAGGCCGTCGATATGGTCACCGGCTTGAGTGAGACCATCGACCCGAAGGACTGCGACTATGCCTACCGCGACAGCCGCTTCAAGCATGAGTGGAAAAACAAATATTTCATCACTGCCGTCACCTACAGGCTCTCGGAGACTTTCCATCCCGTGCTTGACTATGGGAACATACGGGATGAACTCAGACGGTTTGAGATCACCAAGCCCACGGCAGCCCAACTGCGACAGGTGATTATCGGTATCCGAAATGCCAAACTGCCGGATGTCAAGGTGGAGGGCAATGCGGGCAGTTTCTTCGTCAATCCCGTCATCTCACGCGAGAAATACCTCCAGTTGCAGGCCAATTACCCTCAGATGCCTCACTACACCATCGATGAGGACCATGAGAAGGTGCCGGCAGGATGGCTGATAGAGCGCTGCGGATGGAAAGGACGGTCGCTGGGCAACGCCGGCGTGCACGACCGCCAGGCGCTGGTGCTCGTCAACCGGGGTGGGGCGACAGGCGAGGAGGTGCTGGCTCTCAGCAAGGCGATCAAGGCGGATGTGCTGGCGCGTTTCGGCATTGAGATCAGCACCGAGGTGAACATAGTTTGATTTTTCCATTCAGATAGAGGAAGAGTGATATGCGACTGACTTTCCTGGGGACAGGCACATCCGGAGGGGTGCCAAGCATCGGATGCCATTGTGAGGTGTGCCGCAGCACCGACCCACGCGACAAACGCCTGCGTTGCTCGGCACTGCTTGAGACAGACACCACGCGGGTGCTGCTTGACTGTGGTCCTGACTTCCGACAGCAAATCATGCCTTTTGATTTCAAACCCATCGATGCCGTGCTGCTCACGCATATACACTACGACCATGTGTCGGGCATCGATGACATCCGGCCGTTCTGCACCTTCGGAGCGGTGAATGTATATGCCAATGAGGCGACGGTGAGACTGCTGCACGTCACCATGCCCTATTGCTTCAGCGATCATCTCTATCCGGGTGTTCCGCTGCTCGACCTACACGCCATCGCTCCCCATGAGCCGCTCCGCGTGGGTGATATTGACATTATGCCGATTCAGGTCATGCATGGGAAATTGCCCATCCTGGCGTTCCGCATCGGTCCGCTGGCCTACATCACCGACATGAAGACCATCGATGACGGGGAGATGTCCTATCTGAAAGGGGTCGACACCTTGGTCGTCAATGCCTTGCGCATCAAGAAAGAACACCATTCCCATCAACTCCTGGCCGATGCCATCGCCTTTGCCAAAAGGGTGGGGGCACGCCGCACCTATCTCATCCACTGCACCCATCAGATGGGACTCCATGCCGAGACCTCACGCATATTGCCCAAGGGCGTTTTCCTCGCCTATGACGGTTTAACCATAACAATCTGATTCAGCGATGTCTTTCCTCACCCGGACATATCCTTTCATGCAGAGCGGACACTGGCCGAGAGACTGCGTCCTTTATGGCGTGGGCATCTGGGCGATACTCTATCTGTTGCAGCCTTTTGGTTTCAGCAATTATCAAGGAAACAAGTTCTTGACGGCTGTTATATTCGGCCTTGTCACGTGGGGCTGCTGTGTCCTGTACAATTGGGGCGTCTTCAACCGCCTCCCGCAGCGTGTCCAGCCTTGGCGCGTCTGGCATCATGGATGTGCGCTCCTCGGCCTGGTCCTCTTCATCGCTGTGTGCAACTTCCTGACGTTCTCTCTCTTCTTTCATATTCCGGTCACCCTGGAGGCCTTTCTCTTGTTCCTGAATTGGACGCTGGTGATCGGCCTCTTCATGTCGGCTGTCTCTGTCATCGTAGGGTACAACCGGTTTCTGAAAGAAAAAATGGAGGCGCTGCTGAGCAACACGGCGGAGGAGCAGAAAGACATCTGCATCACCATCCACGACACCAATGTCAGGGGAAACGACCTCACGGTTCCCATCAACGACCTGCTGTATGTCGAGGCGCAGAAGAACAATGTCTCGGTCTGCTATCTGAAAGACAACAAGGCGGTGTGCACCGAACTTCACACCACGCTGTCGGCTGTGGTCGAGGAACTGAAAGACTATGAGAACATCTTCCAATGCCACCGCTCTTTTGTCGTCAATGTGAACAACATCACTTCTGCCAAGGGCAACTCCAACGGTTATCAACTGACCCTCAGGACATGCTCGGAAAATGTCCCGGTATCCCGTTCGTATGTGCCTCGGCTAAAGGCTTTTATCGCTTAGTCATTCGTCATTTTTATTAGTCATTCGTCCGTTGGCATAGGTTTCTGTCAGTGGTTTTAGTTGTCTGTCACGGGAATTTGGAGGCATCGGATTCTTGCCGTATTTTTGCGGCATGAAACATCTCTTGACACACATCATCATCCTGCTGACGGCCGTATGCAACATGGCTGCTCAGACCACCGTGACGGGTATCGTCACCGACGGTAAGGAACGGCTCGTGGGGGCCAACGTATTTATAATAGGAACGATTGACGGTTGCCTGACGGACTCGCTCGGACAGTTCGCTTTCCCAACCTCCAAGACGGGTGAGGTGACGCTGAAGGTCACCTACATGGGTTATGAAGACTATTCTCATACCGCCGATGTCAGACAGATGACCCATCTCACGGTGAGGATGAAGGAGCAGGCCACCACCATCAGCGAGGTGGTCGTCACCGCCAGCACCTTCAGTTTTGGCAAGAGCGACAACTTCAAGACGATGGATGCGCTCGACGTGGTGATGGCGGGCAACTCGTGCGGAGACATCGTGGCGGCTCTGCAGACGCTGCCGGGCACTCAGAAAGTGGGTGAGGATGGCAAACTCTATGTGCGGGGCGGCGAGAGCGAGGAGTGCCAGACTTTCGTCAACGGGATGCACGTGCTGGTGCCTTATTCCACCAATACGGAGAACTCTGCCGTCCGCGGGCGTTTTTCTCCTTTCTTGTTCAAGGGCATCAATTTCTCCCTGGGTGGCTATGGCGGTGAATACGGTCAGGCGCTCTCTGCCGTGCTCCCGATGGAGACCACCGATATGGCGACGAGCGACAAATATGGCGTGAGTGCGTCGCTGGTGGACTGGAACGTGGGCGGCACCAAGGCTTTCGCCACCAGCAGCCTTTCATTCAATGCTGCCCTGACCAGCATGGGACTCTACGACCGCCTGTTCTCTCAGCGCTTCGACTTCACCCGGCCTTACCGCAAACTCTCTGGTGAGGCTCAGTATAAGAAGGAGTTCAAAACCTCGGGCGTGCTGAAGTCATACGTCGGCTACGACCTGACTTCCGTGGGACTGCATGTCGACGGGCGCCACCTCTCGCTGAAGGAGCACAACATCTACGCGAATGTCACACACAAAATGTCATTGAACCGCGGTTTCTCTCTCTTCACGGGTGTAGCCAACTCATCCGTGATCGGAGACATCGACGATGCGGTGGCTGCCGGCGACCATTATTTCAATTTCCGCAATGAGGTGCACCTGAAAGCGGAACTTCGCAAGGTCTGCTCGGATGTGCTGAAAATGTCTGCCGGTGTGGAGGACTATATCCGCCACAGCAGGTTGAGTTATGAAACTTCCCGATACCATCTTGATTACAACATCCTAGCGACTCATCTTGATGCACAGTGGCGGGTCATCCCCCGTCTGTTCCTCAACATGTCGGCGAGGGCGGAGATGATGGGAACGGATTGGTTGCTCATGCCGAGAACCACCCTGAGTTACGTCCCCAATAAGCGGCTGCAGACATCTCTGGTGCTTGGCCGTTACAGCCAGACTGCTGCCGATGATTACTTGGCACAGAGCAGGAAAGCGTTGGGCCAGAGCACGGCCGACCATGCCATTCTCTCCGTGCAGTACAGGACGGCCAACACGCTCCTGCGCGTGGAACCTTATTGGAAGAAATACCACCACCTGCCTCTGTTGAAGAATGGCACCTATCTGCCGCAGGGCTATGGCATGAGCCGGGGCGTTGATGTGTTCATGGAGAACAACTTCAAGAACCTGACGACCACGCTCTCCTATTCCTACAACGACTCCGAGAGATGCTCCTTCGACAATACACAACCGTGCATGCCCGATTTCGCATCACGGCATAACCTGCGGCTGACCGCCAAATACGGTATCGGAAGGACCATCATCGGATTGTCGGAGTCCTATGCCAGCAGCCGCCATTTCCCTCAGGGCAAGACGCCTGCTTACAACAGCGTGGATGCCAACCTCACCTACCTGCTGAGTCCGAAGGTCATCATCTATACCTCGCTGAACAACATCCTGGGACGTACCAACATCTTCCGCTTCGACAAGATGGGCAGTCCCGTTACGGCTACGCGCGACAGTTTCTTTTATATCGGCATTTTTGTATCACTTAAAAATAATAAAGCGTATGACATTTCTAACTTTTAAAACCCGTTTCTTGGCCATCGCCCTCTTCCTGATGGCATCGTTATCCATCCACGCCCAGGAACCTTCCATGCAGGCTCTCATCGGGCAGTCGCTCTCCAAAATCCAGCAGCCCACGCCTGAGGCTGTCCTCAACTGCGTGGCGGAACTGAAGCGCATCGACGCGATGTTCCCCGACAGCATCCAACCCAAGTATCTGATGGCTGTGCAGAGTCTCAACTTCTCGGTGATGAATCCTCGTGCACCGCAGACCGAAAATATGATGGCTGAGGCGGAGCAGGCCATCTCACAGATGGAGAAGATGAAAAATGCCGACCCGTCTGACCTCTGCACCCTGCGCGGCTTCCTCTACATGGTGCGCATCGTGCAGGATCCCGGCAAGAACGGCCAGCGCTACTACCTCGACGTGATGCAGAACTTCGAGAAAGCCCTAAAACTCAATCCCGACAACCAACTCGCCCAACAGTTACAGCAGAAGTTCATGGAGGGAATGAAACAGGCAACAGGCCAGTAACTCAAGATGGTTCAACACAAATGGTTCAACACAGAGATACAGAGACACAGAGAAAGATAGTTCAACACTTAGATACAGAGACACAGAAAAAAAGATATTTCATCTTTCTCATATTGTAAAGATTCCAGTGTGGAAACGGCCTGAACAGCCAATAAGCGGTAACGGCCTGAAAGGCCAATAAGCTATTAGCCCAGGGCAACACCCTGGGTTGATAGCGTGAAGGGGAAAAATCGCCCTGTAAGGGCAAAAGAATGACCCAGAAATGAGGGTGTGTCAAATACAATGTTAGTCGCCCTATTTGTTAGATTTCTGCGCGAAGCGCACTCCCTCAATTATGACACACACTCTTATTCACCACAGAGGAGCAGATAGATAAAGAGAAAAATCTCTGTACCTTTGTGCCTTTGTGTTGAACTTTTTATTCAGCGCACGGTATAAAAAAATCCGGCCAACTGTCACATTAAAAATCGGCCAACTGTCACATTAAAAATCGGCCAACTGTCACATTAAAAATCGGCCAACTGTCACATCAAAAATCGGCCAACTGTCACATCAAAATTCAGCCAACTGTCACATCAAGAATTGACTATTCATGATCAATTGCATGATAATTATATGTTTAATACCCATTTAAAAAATTAGATATCACCTCTTTTTCAACCTTTTGCGAGTGCCTTGGCACTTTTTCTATTTTTGTATTCCTTTTTCCTCCTTTTTTATCTTCTTCTTCTTTTCTCCAATAGCAACCTGGTCTTCCTTCGATGGTCAACCGCTTGGTGTCGGGACATGCATGAAGCAAGTCCCTATGACTTCGGGGGACCTGATCGTTATGGCTGATGGCAGAACAAAAAAGGCGAGTGAAAATGATTCGGACATTTAGTTTTTCTTCATGATTTTGATGTTTTTATTTGTATATTCAAAAAGTTTTCATAGTTTTGCATTTGAGAACCAAAGATTAGAGGAATATGAATACTTCAAAATTGAATGCTGAATTGTTTTTCACCATGGGAAAAATTGCTGATGATGAAGGACTGATGCTGAAACTTTTGAAATACGCAAAAAAATTGGCCGCCACCAAACAGAATGAGACTTTGGTGTCGGAAGAGGAATTCATGGCAAGCCTTGACCGTGGGGAGGAAGAATACAGACAAGGTAATTGCGTCCGTCTGCTACAAGGTGAGTCTGTTTCTGAAATGTTGAGAAGAAGTGGGCTGTAATGTATAACATTGATTTCACCACTGAGGCCCGTATCGGTCTGGCAAAACTTGTTCTTAGAAGTTATGGCCATTACAATGATAAGTAAGGGCGAAATCTATGCTTTTTTAGGTAGATTTCGCCCGTTTTGGATGCAATTTGGGCGAAATCTATGTATTTTTAGGTAGATTTCGCCCGAGACCAACCAGTATACAATTGACTTTAAAATACAAATTATTAAATTTCGGTAATTTTTTTTGGTAATTTGCTTAAATCCGTTACTCCAATAGCAACTCAGTCTTCCTTCGATGGTCGGACTTAGGAAATTTACGGATTCTTTAACATGTAATTACCATATAATAAGCCATATAATTTATTGTTGAAAATCATTCATGGCCATTCGCGATTATTCATGGTCATTCATGGTCATTCATGGTCATTCACGTGAATATTTTAAACATATAATTCCCCTAAAACACCCCATTAATAGTAAAATCTCTGTACCTCTGTACCTCTGTATTGAAAACAAAAACGTGACAATACGCTCATTCCCATCGTATCAGGTTTTGAGGAAACAATCATACAAAAAAGAGGTACAGGGTTTCTTCCCCTGTACCTCCAAGTCACTGTGTTGAATATGGTCAAAGTGTCAAAGTGGATAATCCTCAAAAGCGTAGAGGACGGTGGAGAGATAGCGCTCACCGGTGTCGGGCAGCAGCACCACAATCTTCTTGCCCTTGTTCTCTGGGCGCTTGGCCACTTGGATGGCGGCGAAGAGGGCAGCACCGGCAGAGATGCCTACCAGCAGACCTTCTGACTGGGCTACCTCACGGCCCGTGCGGATGGCTTCGTCGTTTTCCACGTCAAACACCTCGTCGATGACATCCGAGTCATAGGTATTGGGGATGAAACCGGCACCGATGCCCTGAATCTTGTGCGGACCGCTATTGCCACCGTTCAGCACCGGACTTGACTTCGGCTCCACGGCGATGATCTTCACGTTGGGGTTCTGCTCCTTCAGATACTTGCCTGTGCCACTGATGGTGCCTCCGGTTCCTACACCGCCGATGAAGATGTCCACCTGTCCGTCTGTGTCGCGCCAGATCTCCGGACCCGTGGTGGCATAGTGCTTGGCGGGGTTGGCGGCGTTCTCAAACTGCTGCAGGATGACACTGCCGGGAATCTGCGAGCGCAACTCCTCGGCTGCGCGGATGGCACCTGGCATACCGTCTTTACCAGAGGTGAGGCGCACCTCGGCCCCATAGGCCTTCACGAGGTTCCTGCGCTCAATACTCATGGTCTCGGGCATGGTAAGGATAAGATGGTAGCCTTTGACGGCAGATACCAGTGCCAATCCTACGCCAGTGTTTCCTGAGGTGGGTTCGATGATGGTGGCACCGGGCTTCAAGATGCCCTTCTCCTCGGCATCCTCGATCATCGCCAGTGCGATACGGTCCTTCACGCTACCGCCAGGGTTGAAAAACTCTACTTTGGCAATGACGGGTGCCTCGAGACCCTTTGCCGTCGAATACTTGTTGAGTTCCAGAAGTGGGGTGTTCCCCACAAGTTCTGTCAGTTGTTTTGCAATTTTGCTCATATCCTTACCTGTTTTTTATGAATGATTTCCTGTCTTAATCTTTGCTTGTGGCCCAAAAACAAGGTCCGTCGTGGGCTGTCTTCTCGGACAAGTCCGTAAAGGTACATATTATTTGCGAACCCATCAAATTTCGAGTCACTTTTTGCTGTTGTTCTCCTTTTCCTGTTGCTGATTTCGTCTCATCACCTCACATCTCAGATCTTGTCGAATGCCTGTGAGAGGTCGTCGATGATGTCGTCGATATGCTCCGTGCCGATACTCAGACGGATGGTCGAGGGCGTGATGTGCTGCTCTGCCAGTTCCTCGGGCGAGAGTTGGGAGTGGGTGGTGGTGTAGGGGTGGATCACCAGACTCTTCACGTCGGCTACGTTGGCCAGGAGCGAGAAGATCTGCAGGGCATCAATAAATTTCCAGGCCTCTTCCTGTCCACCCTTAATCTCGAAGGTGAAGATGGAGCCGCCTCCGTTGGGGAAGTCTTTCTGATACAGTTTGTGGTCGGGGTGACTCTCCAAGGCGGGATGGTTCACCATGGCCACCTTGTGATGGTTGGCGAGGAAGTCAACCACCTTGAGTGCGTTCTCCACATGGGGCTC
>JAEEGL016685689.1_pt1 | contig 42842 bp, 27 predicted proteins | sample 9134231 | NCBI WGS metagenome assembly JAEEGL01 (sample SAMN16246548, study PRJNA631951) | gut metagenome | biome: gut microbiome; feature: rumen; material: fiber-attached | host: Bos | place: Iran: Karaj | collected 2018-10 | reverse complement strand
TGTGTTCCATCATTGGAACATTTGCTACAGGAGCCATTGGCTTTGGGATGTTACAAGTAATTGGGCGCAGACGGGTACCAAAACCACCTGCCATGATAACTGCCTTCATATTTATTCCTCACTCATTCCTTTATTTGTCGGTATTTATATATCCAACATTTTTATATTAAAATCCTTGTAAAATTTAGTCAACTGTAAAATTATTATTTAATAAAAATTTAGTAAAACTTTTATCGAAGCTATTTTAAACAGGACAAACGCAAACTTTTTTCATTATTGAAGAAGCTTTTCGGATAAACTTAATTAATCGTCTACGCATTTGTCATAAAAAGTATAGCGTATGGGCTTTAGCCCTGAAAGCTATACGTTTATGACAATGTGTAGACGACACAAAAAGAAAAATTTACAAACAAAGAGATTACAAAAGATGTACTGAATATATAGACTACAAGCTAAAAAAGTTTGCGTTTGCCCTGCTATTTTAAATATCATTAATTGGCATTAATATTTAAACTATGCTAGAATAATACGCCCAATCAATTTGGTAATTAACAATGGAGCAAAAGATGAAAATATTAGTCACTGGTGCCAATGGTTATCTTGGTCAAGGGATTGTTAAAGCAATATTAGATAACGGTCACAAAGTTATAGCTTGTGATTTTTCTGACAAAAATATTGATTCAAGAGCAGAAAGAATAGTCTGCAATATGTTTGAAAGCTTGAATCCCTATGAGGAATTCGGCAAACCTGATTGCTTATTGCATCTTGCTTGGCGTGATGGCTTTGTACATAACTCTGATGCACATTTTAATGATTTGGCTAAACATTGTCAGTTTTTGCAAAAAATGCTGAGTTGCGGTTTGAAAAAAGTAGCAGTTATGGGAACAATGCATGAAATAGGTTTTTTTGAAGGAAGTATTAATGAAACAACTCCTTGTCACCCACAAACCTGCTATGGAATAGCCAAAAACGCTCTCAGAGATTACATTCAGATGATTGCCAAACAATATAATGCTGAATGGAAGTGGCTCCGTGGTTATTATATCGTTGGTAATTCCGGCTTCGGAAACTCTATTTTCTCAAAGATTACTGCAGCAGAAAAAGAAGGAAAAACAGAGTTCCCATTCACTATGGGGCAAAATCAATATGATTTCCTAAATTATGAAGACTTCTGCCAGCAAGTTGCGGCTGCAGTTGGTCAGTCAAAAATAAATGGGATAATCAACATCTGCTCAGGTAGACCAGAAAAGCTTGCAGACCGAGTTGAACGTTTTATAAAAGAAAACGACTACAAGATTCAACTCAAATATGGTGCTTTCCCCGACAGAGAATATGATTCAAAAGCAGTTTGGGGTAATGACGCTAAAATACGAGAAATATTAGCTAACGACGAATATAAAGCCTAGTAACAAACCATAAGAACAATTAAAGAATCCTGGATTCATGCTATATTCGAAGCTAATCCAGGATTTTTATTTAGTATAAAGATATTTATTCAAAACAAATCTTCTACTCAAAAAATTTTCTGCCAGCTTAACCGAAGGGATATTATCTTTTTCAACTACATAACTCATCTTCAACCCCTTTAGATTAAACTGTCTAAGCATTAATTCAATTAAAGCTGTTCCAAAACCCTGCCCTCGGTATTCTGCATTTATTTCAATAGCAACCTCTGCATGGTGCCAAGTGCTTTTAATCACTTTAATATAGCCACATATTCCATTTTTCATAACGAGATATAAATCATCAATGCGACTGTTTAAAGCTGAAGCTTTTGTTCGTATACTTTCCTTTGGCAAACCTACCTCAGAGCATTTCAAATAGCTGTTAGCCTCAGTTTCATCATAATCAGCATCGGCTGAAACAACATTTTCAAAATATAATATACTTCCTTCAGCTTTATAATCTAGATAATCGCTTAAATCAGCATCTTCGTCGACCAATAGAACATATTCTTTAAATGGAATATTGCCGATGACGCTTTTCGCAATCTGCCAATTTCCTACAAGTCGAGCAATATTCCAGTCAAAGCTATTTTCGGAAGCCTCTAAGCAAACAAAGCCATTGCCATCACCCGCATCGATAAAGCTTACCTCATCGGGATTCTTCTCTAATCGGTCTATTTCATCAATATATCTGTTTTCACTGTCATACAGCAGTTCTAGAAGTTTCATGGCTATTATTATAACATGTGGATGTATGAAGTTAAAGGTTGGACTAGTAAAAGTGCTACGCTAAGCTGTGGAACACTTCGTTGTGGGACAGCAGCATAGCCACATGTGGTGGAATTAGACTCTTTTGCTCTGTAGCTTAGTTCGGGTCTTCATCCGTTCGGTATGAGTCTTTGGCACCCAAACTTTGTTTCCATCAAAGTCTTTTTCTGTATAATACATAGCACTGCCAATACTGCCTGGAGTTGGGGTAAACTCTTGAATCTGCTCATGAACAAGATGAAGCTCTTTAACTTTTTTTACAAGTATCTTGTCCCCTTCCAGACTACCAGGAAAAGCAGTCATCAAATAAGGAACCAAAAACAACTTTTTGTTATGATTCCTGCAAGATTCATAAAACTTTTTGGCAAAAGCTCCAAAATCTGCATTTTCACCTTTTCTCATTAAATGCAGAACATTTTTGTCAAAGTGTTCTGGTGCAACTTTCAACTGACCTGAAACATGGTTAAATACAATATATTCGAAAACATCCCATTCATCTTCTCTGATTATATCGTATCGCAAACCAGAACCAAGAAAGACTTTCTTAACACCTTTGATTTTTAATGCTGCCTTCAATACATCTGCCAATGGCTTTAACGAATGCTTTAAGTTCTTGCAAATTGTTGGGTAAAGACATGCTCTTCTGTTGCAACCGCCAACAGAGCATTCCCACCCATACATATTAACAGCAGGACCGCCTACATCAGGCACAATACCCTTAAAATCAGGATGCTTAGTAAACTCTGCTATTTCTCTTAAAATGCTTTCTTTTGAGCGCGAACGAATTATTCTTCCCTGATGAAGAGATAATGCACAAAAACTGCATGCGCTCAAGCAACCTCGATGAGATTGCACAGAGAACTGTACTGGTTCCAATGCAGGAATAGGCTTATCGTAAATAGGATGAGACCTGCGATTGAATTTCAGCTTATCCATCATTGCGATTTCTTCATCAAAAACTTCAGCAGTCGGAGGGAAACAAATTATATCACCCTTTGGATGCTGCTGAATCAATATATCAGCTCCCGGTCTCATGCTAACATCAAGAATCTTTGCCAATTCCATATAAACAGACTTATCAGTTTTGCACGATTCCACTGATGGCAAAATTGAGTATTTGTCTTTTATCAAATCTCTCCAGCTATCATGCTTAACTTTTATTACTGTTTGCGGAATCTGAGGGAAGATTGCTTTATCGCCATTCTTCAACCAATTTACTACTTTTGGAAAAACCGCTTCTCCCATACCATACATTAACAAATCAGCTGGAGCATCCATCAATATAGGATCTTTAACTTTATTTTCCCAATAATCATAATGAGAAAAACGGCGCATAGAAGCTTCAACGCCGCCCACAATAATCAATGATTTTTTAAAAAGCTGATGTATTTTCTGAACATATACCTGTAATGCTCTCTTGGGTCTGAGCCCCGTCTTACCATCAGGGGAAAGCCTATCTTTACTTCTAGGCATACTCGCAGAGGTATAGTTAGAAACCATGCTATCCATAGCCCCTGAATTAATAGAGAAAAACAGATTTGGCTCCCCCCAAACCTTAAAATCTTCATCAGAGTTCCAGTCTGGTTGAGCTATTAAGGCTACAGAAAGCCCTAAATACTGTAATAATCTACATATTACTGCAGTTGGAAAAGATGGGTGGTCTACATAAGCGTCACCAGAAACAAAAACTACATCAAAACTCTTTCTCCCTTTATCACTAGGAGCAATATATTTTTTCCCTCTAAAAGCTATTGATGGAAACTCAATCATAAAATAAGTGATATATTACCAGATTAAAGTAGGTTTAAGAATTTGAATACATGAAAAACGTGCTTTATCAATCATATAAAGAGGAGCAACAAGATATTTCCCCTTTAGAACAATACAAGAAGAAGAACCACCATCCAAGAATATAGCTTCTTGAACTTTCTTGAATACTTCATTTTTTACTAATTCCCTGGCAACCTGATGGAGAGTAAAACCAGCTTCAAATACAATAAAATATAAGTTTCTATCTGAATCTTGTGCGACAACAGTCTTTCTACTAGTCTGATCTTCTAGTCTGAATCTGAAATATTGTCTTTCAACTGCTTCCCAATGAGCATCTTTACGATGTTTTAATATCCAACCGCCACCACCTAAAAGGTTATCACATCTAATACTGCTGTCTGCAGTTCCGTTAAACCATATAAATTCTTTTTTGTGAGGCATCATTAATTCTAAACTAGACAAAGATGTTTCTCCCAGATACCAGAACTGAGCATTCTTTGCACCACGATATGCACAGACAAAACATCTTGAAAGACGTCCAGGAATCTGTCTAACTCTAGGAATCTGAGAGTCTTGAATAACCTGCCCAAGAACACCGCGTTCTGAATAAAAGCTGCCATTTATTGCAGCTACAATAGAATCGCCTTCTTCTTCACATTTTTTATAGTTATCCATTAAACCTGTATTGTCTAACCAGGTATAAGCCCTGAATTCTAAAAGACCCTGAGTAATTTTTATTCCTCTAAAACCCTGTCCTTCAACAATTTCAAGACCTTCTGGCAAATCTCCAAATTCCTTAGCAGGAATATTTTGGTTCATGTTTTCAAAAAGCTTCCTGACTCCACCCTTTAACTCAACTTTTAATTCCTTTAATCTTTTATCATCCAGATTTTTACTATCTGATGCAGTTGCTGACTCTTTTTTGTTAACAGCAACAACAGTTTTACTCCCATCATCTTTTGGAGTTTCAGCCAACAAAACATTAGAATAGAATAGCATTTCAATAAATATAATAGTTATTAAAAAGAACCTGTTTATCATTTTATATCCTAATTATTCATAATTGCGGAAATATCATCCATAAAGAAGTTACAATAAGTTCCTTTGCCTTCTTGCCCGTTCCTTTTTGCATAACCAGCTTTAAAAGAAATTGGGAGACGCTTAAATAACAGCAAACTGCTGGCAAATTCTATGCCTCTATCGTAATCATAATCAAATTTTCCATCATTTCTAACATCACCCATTTCCCAGAATAAACCTAAGGCTGAAAATTCAGACTGTAACCAACCTATTCTCCTGGGTAACTCGATATTAATAGGTCTAGCAAGAGTAAAACTAGCATATCTAAGCTTATCACCAGATTTGTAAGAAGAATCATATGCTCTTAGATATTCATCATTACCTAAGCTTAAGTCATCTGGTCTTCTTATATTATTATGTTTGTCGTCTTCTGCAATAAAACCATTAAAAGTCAAAACATAATAATCATCTAAAGGAACAAATTCATTCCATTTAAGCGAAATACTGTCATATAACATGTCTCCGCCAAATAGATTATCAACACCTTGTTTATAAGTTAAGTCAACTTTTCTACCCTTTCGAGGAAAAATATCATTGTAAGGTTCTGTTCTAATTGATTTCTGAATTAATTGAACGAAATAATAATGATCTTTCCCTGCTGTAGGAACCAAATCTTGTCTTGAACGCTTTTTAATTTTTGATATTCCTCGCTGAACCAAATCAAAACCAAAAGATAATTGCATATCAAGTTTTAAAGGATAATCAAATTGTAATTTTTTTGAACGGATTCTTTCGTAGTAATCAGTTCCCATATAGCCTTTTAATAAAGTATGATCATTAAAGCTAACAGATGATTTCAGCATATCAAAACGCTTCATAAATAGAGACGTATATCCCCAATCATGGCTCTTCAAACCATAAGTAGGAGCAAACATAATTCCGCTTCTATCAAGTCTGTCAGATCTATAGCTATATATCCCCAAAACATTACCTTCAGAGTCTTTGCCTAAAACTGGTTGCCACAAACTATCATGATATTCACTTTTATATCTGGTTCCTTTAACTTCCATGATATTTTCATCAAATGAAGTTGGTTTATTATCAAGATCTAATATTTCTTCAGGAATTTTATTCAGTGGTAAAGAAGCTATTGCAAAACCACCTTTATTAATAGTTGAAACATCTATCTTTTTCTTTTCTGGGTCTGAAAAAGAAATATCCCAAACTCCGCCAGGAATATTCGAATACTTTTTTAATTGCTTTTTCTTTTCATCAAAGCAGAATAACTGAGTTGTAGTGTTATCCTGTTCACAAGCGCCCCATAAAGTTCCATCAAATACTCTTAAAGCCCTCAAATCACCATCATAATTAATTAATAAATCTGGATTTTTTTTAACTTTTATTTCAGATAAAGGAACTACCGCTAAACAGGTCTCAAATTCAATATTTTTAAAAGTAAAAAATATCCTTCTATTAATTACATCCAATGCGATATCTAGAGGTCTAAAACAAGAATCAAATTCAAAATCAACTTGTCCTAATCCATTCTGTTTATCTACAGACATAATTTTGGCTAAACCGTTATCAAGGTTAACAAAGTAAATTCTATTATCTATAATACCTAATGGTTTGAAACTTCCATTTTTGCCAGATACACATCTGGAGTTTCCATTTAAATTTACAGCAAAGAGAACAAGTCTTTTTTCTCTGCGATTATTAACTCTATATCTGCCAAGAATTATCTCATGACTATCAGAATCATAAAAAATGGCAGGATGAACATTTTTCATCAAAACAACAGGTTTCTGAATTCCGTTTCTGTAATACAAATCATAGTTTTCGGTAGTGTATCTTTTAGAAGATATCCAAATTCTTTCTGTTTCGCTAATTCTGTGATAAGAACGAAATATCTTTGCATCATCTTTTATATAATCAACATCTAGTAAATCTGGTTGAATAAAGTTTTCTGAAAAATTACTCTGAGTCAATACATAATTTACATAAGAATTATAAGCCTCGTTCAAAGTAACGCCGTAATATTTTCTAAAAGCAGCTTCAAAACTTCTAAAATTCCTGATAATAGAAGAAACCAATTCTAGGTCTGCGCCTTTTTTATAAGTGCTTTCCCAATAAGCAAGCATAGAATGAGCTTGAAATAGCATTTCTTCCTTCACAAGAGTTGGCTGGCTGGTTATAGTATTCAAATCATCTAAGGAATAAAGACGTCTATATTTTGCCATATCAAGCAAACGACTATAATGTATCGAATCTATAGGAAAAGCATAGTTTAATGCCATACCTTCTACAAACCAATGAGGTATAGCCAACATTGCTATAGAACGGCGCCAGGTAAAGCTGACATTTGAAGTTGCACGTTTAACCAAAGTCTTTGATAATAATAATGCAAACCTTTTTTCTAAAGAATAAGAACGGGCTGAAAGAACGTCCATTTCTTCAAAAATACAAAGATTAATCAAGTCAAACTTAGAATTTGCACTGCTATCTATAGTATCATCATGCTCGTCTAAAACTACAGTAGCGATAAAATCTTTTTCTTTAGGGAAATTGCTTAATACTCTTTCTCTAACTTTTGAAAAACTTGTAGCAATTCTAGGAATTGCTTCTTTTATGCTATCGGGATAATAAAGTCTTAAACCAGAAGTAACAAAATAGTTATACTTTCCCAAATGCTTATATACAGGGTCTAATTCTGTTGCAAACCCAGGAATACAAAGCATTATTAAAGAAAATAGAATAATATTAACTAAAAATTTTTTCATACCACACAACTTACAACAGCTAGACTGTCAACGTCAAGAGTCTACTTTGCAACAGCAAGTCTTCTTTTAAAACCACTTTTTTGTGTCAAAGAATCAAGAGCTGGGAAATCAATCTTTAAGGAATTTCGTCCACATATTTTTTCCCACTCTTTTATTAATACAGGATTTAAAGCAACTCTAAACTTCGATGGTGGCCTTAAAGTAACTTTCTTGTCGTCATCTGTAGTTATGCTAATGGTAAAAGAAGTTTGCCCCGGACTCTTTCGCAATACCTCAAGAAGCTGATCATAATAGCTTTTTTTATTAAATCCTTTTGGAATATTGAAAGAAAGCTTAGTAAAACCTTCTTGGTCTAAATCTTCTAATACAAAAATCTTTTCTGCATTTGCTTTAACAACCCCATCCATAATCTGAGTTCTAATAATTATAAAAAGAGGTTCGTCCATCTGTAATTTTGAACCACACTCTTCATAAGTCTTGGGGAAAACAGTGACTTCTAACGAAGCATTGTTGGCTTCTATTGTTATAAAAGCCATAGTGTCTCCCTTTTTGGTTATAACTTTCTTTAAAGAAGTTAAAATACCGCAGACACGATATGAGGAACCATCAAAAGCAGCTAAGTTTATTTCAGAAGAATTATCGCTTTCCTCTTCTTCGTTAGATTCTTCCTTTTTAGAATATTTAGCCAAATTACTCAGTGGAGTATTTGCAAATACTTTACCAATAGGCGATACAGGGTCATACGGATTACCTATGAAATAGAAACCGAATACTTCTTTTTCTGCCTGAAGAAGCTCTTTATCAGAAAATTCAGATATATTAGGAATTTTAATATCTATATTTCCCATTCCTTCAGCATCATCACCCAATAAGTCAAAAAAGGTTGCCTGGCCAGAATTTTTCGCTTTTCTTTGAACCTGAGTCTGTTTCAAGCCTTCTTCACACATTTGCAAAAGCTGACTCTTTTTTAAACCAAAGCAGTCAAAAGCGCCAGATTTTACTAAGGCATCTAATACTCTTACATTAATCTGGTCAGAATCAACTCTTTGTATAAAGTCGCCTAAGTCTTTAAAAGGACCGCCATCATCTCTGGCTTTTTCAATAGCTTCTACAGGACCAGAACCAACACCTTTCAAAGCGCTGAGACCATATCTAATATTTTTGCCTTCAACTTTGAATTTACCCCTTGAATGATTAACGTCTGGTGGAAGAACTTCAATACCTAAAGCCCTGCATTCATCAACGTATTCAGCTATTTTATCTGTGTCATCTGTTTCAGAAGTCAAACAAGACGCCATAAATTCAGCAGGATAATGGGCTTTCATATAAGCCGTTCTGTAAGTAACAACGGCATAAGCAGCAGAGTGAGATTTATTGAAACCGTATTCAGCAAAACCAGCCATCAAATCAAATATTTTCTTGGCTAAATCTGGGTCTACGCCATTCTTAATAGAACCTTCAATAAACTTCTTACCCATTTCCTCCATTTTTTCTTTGATTTTCTTACCCATAGCTTTACGTAAGCTATCCGCTTGACCTTTTGTAAAGCCTGCAAGAACACGAGAGGTAAGCATAACCTGTTCCTGATATAGATAAACTCCGTAAGTATCTTTTAAAACAGGTTCAAGACTAGGATGTGGATAAGTTAATTCTGCACGGCCATGTTTTCTTTCTACGAAATCATCAACCATACCTGATTTTAAAGGACCAGGACGATACATAGCCAAAAGAGCTATAATATCTGTAAATTCAGAGGGCAACAGCCTTTTAAGAAGACCTCGCATACCAGCAGATTCTAATTGGAATACCCCTAAGGTTAAACCTTTTTGTAAAAGATCATAAACACCAGGGTCGTTAAATTCCAGCAAAGGCTGAGCTTCTCTATTTATTTCTGCTTCTAATTCAGGATCAGGAATGACATTAGGATCCTGTTTCTTTCTAAGGTCAAGGAAACGTCTTAAAACCAGTAACTTCTTTTTCTGCTCAGGACTAGCATCAGAATGTGTTTCTTCAACATTTTCAAAAGCATTTTTCAAAACACTGAGGGTTTTCAAGCCCAAGAAGTCCATCTTAAGCAAACCAATATCTTCTACAGCATGTTTTTCATATTGAGAAACAACAAGACTCAAATCTCCTTCTTTTGCATTAGGGTCTTTGGTAACTGGAGAAACTTCGTCCAAGTTCATAGAAGATATAATTATACCGCAAGCATGAACCCCAGTATGACTTGCCAGACCATCAACAGAGGTAGCAAGCCTTAAGAGTTTCTTTTCTTCTTCAGTTCCATTTTCCTTTAAATTTTTAAGTTCAGGAACTTCTTCAAGACATTTTTTCAAATGTGTTCCAGGTTTATCAGGAACAAGTTTGGCAATCTTACCAACTTCGCTAACAGGCATACCCATTATACGCCCTACACCACGAATAGCATTCTTAGCCAACATGTAGTTAAAGGTTATAATCTGTGAAACCTTAGGGACTCCATATAGTTCCTGAACATGCCTAATTACATCAGGACGCCCGTCATCACTGAAGTCAACGTCAATATCAGGCATACTAATACGTTCTGGATTCAAGAAACGTTCAAAAAGTAAGTCATACTTAATCGGGTCTATGTCTGTAATATGCATACAGTAGGCAACTATTGCACCTGCTGCCGAACCACGCCCCGGCCCTACAGGAATTCCATTTGTTCTTGCCCAGTTAATAAATTCCCATACAATCAAGAAATACCCGAAGTAACCCATTTTTCTGATAGTTTCTAGCTCAAATTCGAGTCTTTCCATCGCGCCTTCAGGAGGATTGTCTCCATAATTTTCTTTAAAACCTTTGTAACAGATTTCTCTCACATAGCTTTCTTCTGTTTTGCCTTCTGGAACAGGACAAACAGGGATAAGCGATTCGCCGAATTTTATAGTAACATTACATCTATCAGCTATTCTTACTGTATTAGTTAAGGCTTCCGGCCATTCTCCAAACAGTGTTTCCATTTCACTGGGAGATTTATAATAAAATTCTTTTGAACCAAATCTGAAGCGCTCTGGGTCGTCAAGAGTTTTCTGAGTAGACATAGCAAGAAGTGCATCCTGAGTTTCCCAATCTTCCGGATTAACGTAATGACTATCGTTAGTAGCTACCAATGGAGCTTCACATTCTCTAGCAATTTCAACTAATGGACGCAAAATCTGTAGTTGCTCAGGTAAGCCATGATTTTGCAGTTCAACATAAAAATTCTCTTTTCCAAAGACTTTCTGGTAATATTGCAGAATAGACTTAGCCTGTTCTCTATCGCCCTTTAGCAATGCTGCTGGCAGTTCACCAGCTAGGCAGGCGCTTAAACCAATTAGACCTTCGCTGTATTTTTCTAAAACTTCGTGGTCAATTCTAGGCTTATAATAGAAACCTTCAATATGACCAATAGATGCTAATTTTAAAAGATTTTTGTAACCTGTCTGGTTCTTTGCCAACAAAACAAGATGATGAGTAGGAAATTTATGAAAACTTTCCTTGGTTTTTTCTAACCTTGAACCAGCAGTAATATAAGCCTCAAAACCCATTATAGGCTTAAGACCCTTTTTCATGGCTTCATGATATAATTCGATTGCCGCAAACATGTTGCCGTGGTCTGTAATACAAACCGCAGGCATATTAAAGCGTTTGGCAGCATCTACAATAGCTTTTACCGGAGCTGCTCCGTCTAATAAACTATAATGGCTATGTACATGAAGATGTACAAAGTTTGCGTATCTTTTTCCTTGAAGCATAATGTACAATTATATCAGAAATAAAACTATAGTAAAATTTTTCTTTTAGAAGATCACAAATGCTTAAAGCTTTAATTTTATTTATTTATACTCATATTTATAGTAGAATTACTTAAAATTATATTTTGTAAACCGACTGATTGTTTAAAGGAAAAAAGACTATGAATTTTGCAGATATCGACCATTTGTTAGGAAACCAAAAAGTATCTTTGGCAATTTGTATGCCCGAAGAAATAGACAGTATTACAGCCGCTTACGAAGCTTCAAAGCTTGGTTTTGTAAACTGTATATTTGTCGGAAATATTGAAATAATGCAACAATTCATAGATAAATGCGCTCCTGGTTTTAAGCCAGAAATGATTAACGCTGTAACCCCGGAAGAAGCAGCCTTTAAAACTGTTGAACTAGTCAGAATTGGCAAAGCCAAAGCCTTGATGAAAGGAAACATATCTACTCCAATACTTCTAAAAGCTGTTTTAAATTCAGAAACAGGCATAAAAGATTCAAGTGTTTTATCTCATACACTCGTTTACGAACATAAAGGGAAATTAAGATTTCTTACAGATGGCGGAATGATTCCTGCACCAACTCTGGAAAACAAAATAGAAATTATTAAAAACGCATGCAAAATAGCCAAAAAGTTCGGTTGCAATCCAGTAAAAGTAGCCGTTCTTTCAGCCGCTGAACTTGTAAACACTAAAATTCAGAGCAGTTTAGATGCAGCTGTTCTTTCCAAAATGAGCCAACAGGGTCTTTTTGGCGATGACTGTATTGTTGACGGCCCCTTTGGATTAGACAACGTTATTTCTGAAGAATCAGCCAAAATCAAGCATATTAAGAAAAATTTTGAAGGAAATGCTGATGTCATGGTCTGTGCCGATATAGATACGGGCAATATTTTAGGTAAAAGTATTCTCTATTATGGGCATACAAGAGCAGGTGGCATGATAATTGGTGCTAAATGTCCAGTAATCCTTCTTTCAAGAGCCGACACAAAAGAAATAAGGCTTGACTCTATAAAATTAGCTTTAGCAGCCGGTTTCTGACAACTTTATATTCAATAACCAGAACACTTACAACGAAGTATTTTTTCTTTTTGAAAAAATATTTCATTTTTTTTGTCCAATTTTCCTTTTTCGATTGATTACTATATAGGAAAAAAATAAGTAATGTTTTTTTACTTAGATTTTCCTAATTTACGAAAAAGGAAGTCTAATATCATGTTTTCAAAAATTGCTTCTGCTATTATTTCAGGTTTTGAAGCATTAGAAGTTTCAGTAGAAACTGATTTATCAGGTGGTTTACCCAAATTCGAACTAGTTGGCTTGGCAGATACCTCTGTTACTGAATCTAAATTACGAATCAGAACAGCTTTAAAAAATTCATGTATCTCTTTTCCATCTACAAAACTAGTAGTAAATCTTGCCCCTGCTGATTTACGAAAAGAAGGCTCCGGTCTGGACTTAGCCATTGTAACTTCTATTCTCTGTGCCACAGAGGTTATTCCTGTTAACTTAACCTCCAACTATGTATTCGTAGGAGAAATAAGTTTAAATGGTGATTTAAGACACACAAGAGGGATTCTGCCTATAGCTCTTATGGCAGTAAAAAAAGGCTATAAAGGCATTGTTCTTCCGATGGAAAATGTCAGAGAAGCTACGGTTATTCCTAATTTTGAAGTAATAGGTTTTAACAACCTGAAAGAAATGATTGATAGTTTTAAATCTGACAAACCGCTGACCCCGACAGATGTTTCCAAATTGCCCCCGCCAAATGATGACATAATAAGCAAAGAAATAATAAGCAACGACATGTCTAATATCAAAGGTCAGACTTTTGCAAGAAGAGCTTTGGAAATAGCTGCTAGCGGCGGACATAATATAATCTTCTGCGGCCCTCCAGGTTCAGGTAAAACTATGCTGGCAAGAGCTCTTCCAACTATAATGCCACAACTAGATTTTAACGAAGCCATAGATGTTACACGCATTTATAGCATCAAAGGGCTTTTGCCTCCTGGTTCAGGTCTTATTACCACAAGAACATTCAGAGACCCCCATCATACCATATCAGATATCGCATTAATAGGAGGAGGCAGAGTCCCTACTCCTGGTGAAGTATCTCTTGCACACAACGGTGTTTTGTTTCTAGACGAATTACCGGAATTTAAACGTTTTGTCTTAGAAGTATTAAGAGAACCTCTTACTACAGGACAGGTTTCTATTTCCAGAGCAACACAAACCTGTAGATTTCCAGCAAATTTCTTGCTCGCTGCCGCCATGAACCCCTGCCCTTGTGGTTATGCCAACGACCCAGAAAAAGAATGTAGCTGCACCCCAAGCCAAATTCATAAATATAGAACTAAGATATCTGGTCCACTCTTAGATAGGATTGATCTTCATGTCTACGTGCCACCTCTGGCTCCTTATGAATTAGCTGATAAACCACAGGGTGAATGTTCTGAAAGAGTAAAAGAAAGAGTTCTGATGGCCAGGGAAAGACAAAAACAACGCTTATCAAATAAAGGTGCATTAAATTCTCATCTTTCTTCAAACAATCTTGTAGAAAACTGCTTAGTCAATAAAGATGCAAAAAAACTTCTTGTTGAAGCGGCAAAAACATTAAAACTATCAGCAAGAGCCTATGACAAAATAATAAGAATATCAAGAACCATAGCAGACATAGAAGATAGCAACGAAGTATTAAGCCAACATCTGGCAGAAGCTCTGCAATACAGAAGTTTAGACTCTAACTGAACAAAAAGAATTAAAAGCTCTTTGAAAATCCAATAATGGAAAAACCGCTATAAACCTAAACGTATAGCTAGATTTACAGCGGTCCCAAAGCGCTATACATACCGACGAAGGGAGGTATATAGCGATGAAAAGAGTAGTAGAGATACTCTTTGTTACCGCCGTTATGGCGTTAGCTTCGGCTACACCAGTTAACTAAGCGGTTATAGCATTCGGGTGTTAGCGCACCTGAGTGCTTCTAAATAAAGTATAATGCTATTCTTGGTAATTGTAAAGCCTCCCTTTATCCTTTTTATTATCTTATTAGCAAATAAAACTCTTTGAAAATCCAATAATGGAAAAACCGCTATAAACCTAAATGTATAGCTAGATTTATAGCGGTCCCAAAGCGCTATACAGACCAACGAAGGGAGGTATAGCAGTGAAAAGAGTAGCGCAAATACTCTTGTTAGCCGCCGTTATGGTGTTAGCTTCGGCTACACCACTTAACTAAGCGGTTATGAGCATTCGGGTGTTTGCATCACCTGAATGCTTTCTAACTTAAGTATAATGCTATTCTTAGTAATTGTAAAGCCTCCCTTCTCTCACTTTTTATCAAATTTATAACCTATTTAGTTAAAAAGCTCTTTGAGAATCCAATAATGGAAAAACCGCTATAAACCTAAATGTATAGCTAGATTTATAGCGGTCCCAAAACTCTATACAGACCGTTGAAGGGAGGTATAGCAGTGAAAAGAGTAGCACAAATACTCTTGTTAACCGCCGTTATGGTGTTAGCTTCGGCTGCACCACTTAACTAAGCGGTTATGGGCATTCGGGTGTTATCAGCACCTGAATGCTTCTAGCTAAAGTATAATGCTATTCTTAGTAATTGTAAAGCCTCCCTTCCCTCCCTTTTTTAGGTATTTAAATATAAAATAGAGAAAGGCTTGCATTACTTAAATATCAAGTCTGCAAGCCTTTTGTTTCCTATCTTTTATCTTTTATCTTTTATCTTATATCTTTTATCTAAAATCTTAAATCTTAAATCGTGCTTTCTTCGCCATTCAAAGTCAGATAGACATTCTTAACATCAAATTCTTTTTTGAATCTGTTGGCGAAATCCACAACCTTTACAACCTGTTCATTAAGCTGCCATTTTGAAGTGCAACCAAAAATAATCTTAAACGGCTTTTCATTTCTCAATACAGTATCACTTAAAGTTACACCTTTTATATCAACTGCAAATTCTTGTAAACCGCTTTCTATCCAACGTTCAACATAATTACTCTTGGCAACATCTCCAGCAAATGTAGGTATTGCCAAACCAATCTTCTGGTCATACAATACTTCATTAGCAACTTTTGCGCAGACTTTACTAAGCACATGTTCAGGATTAGTCTGAACAGTCAGCGAACCATCCGGATGAGGATCTCTTACACCTTTAAATTCAGGAATAAATGGGATTTCAAAAGAAGTTCTAGCTCTATCTTTATCTGTAATTACACCTTCTTCAGTAGTTACATTGGTATTATGATTAATTCCGAAAACTACCTTATCTGGTGAAACATTCCATTCTCTTCTTGTCTTGTCGAAATAATCCATCAAACCAGCTACAGAAACGTTTTTGCTTGAAATCAAATAAATAATTTTGTTGCAGTTCTGAACGATTTCTTTTGTAACCTTGGTAAACATTGAACTAGAATCGACTACAATATATTTATAGTTTTCCATAACAGTAGACATTAAAGCATAGGTATGGAATTCCTTTAAACGACAATCCGTTATACCATTTTCCTGTGGCAATATAGTCAGCAAACCACAAGGAGATTTAACAACATATTTGCTTATATCAGCAATTCTTTCACGGGCAACTAATTCGTCGATAATTCTAGAGCGGTCTTTAACAGAAAGCATTCTAGCAACTCTGTCATCTCTCAAATTGGGGTCGTAAAGCAAAACGTCTTCTTTAAGAGCATGTGACATTGCCAAAGCAAGATTTCTTGCAAAGAGACTCTTTCCTGATGAAGTGTCTGGTCCCATAATTGCAAATACATTGTGACTCTTAATCTGAGCTCCACCAATGTTGGTCTTGGACAAACGATTACACAAAGTCTTAATAATGCTTATACAAACTCCGTTATGAGTTTTTAATAATTCATCAAAATCAGCCTTTTTTAATCTGATTACTTCAGTTTCTGCCAAAGCTACAACAGAAGCAGTTCTTGGACCAGCGGTTAAAAGTGCCATTTCACCGAAATATTCGCCTAATTTTAAGTGAGTAAGAATTTTCTTTCCACCAGCACCATCATCACAGAAAATCTGAACGATACCAGATTTTATAATAAACATTGTATCTGCTTGTTGACCTTCTTTACAGATAAAAGCATCTCTTGGAAAACAAAGAACTTCTGCCTTCTGTTCTAAATTTTTCAACTCGTCATCAGTCAATTCAGAAAACAATGGAACTCTCTTTAGAAAATCTGTTAAAATCATTTATTTACCTCTTATTGATGTGGTTATGATGATACCTAAATTGTTAACTTTGGTCAAGGAAAGAAAAACCAATATATTTTTAAAGTTTTAATCAGCAAAATGAATTCTATCAATAGCAATAGGATGGGAATATAACCAGAAAACTCTGAATGGATGCGGAAGTAAATCAGATTTATTATCTTTTGCTAATCTTATTTGAGCTTTTTTAAACACATCATTCTTACCAGTCAGCTCTATGGAAGTTAAATCTGCTTGTTTTTCCATAAACTGACTTATCTGACTTTCTATAGGAGCAAAAATAAGCTGCAAAATCAGATAGCTAATCATAAAGAAAGGTATTACAGAAGAACTGTCTATCCTATACAAACCAAACCACTTTACTACAGCTATATAATCAAATATCCAATAAACAAAAAAGCAGACCAGGAAAGCTCCAACCAATCCACAGCAAAGCCCCCATCTCATGTGGCTGTATTTCCAATGCCCTGCTTCATGGGCAAAAATCATTAAAGCTTCATCAGGAGTATGATTGGTCAAAAGATTATCATATAAAACTATTCTTCTGAAACTGCCAAAACCTGAAAAATAAGCATTAGTATGCTTAGAATACCGACTTTCATCTATAACATATATTTCATTTACAGAAAGTTCAGCTTTTTTAGCTATTTCAAAAAGCTTATCACGAAACTCCCCCTTTTCTAAGGGTTTTTCATTATAAAAAATAGGAGTAATAATGAAAGGAGCAATACAAATTGAACACGCGACTAACGCACTACAGATTAAAGGCAATAACCAAGGCCATTTTGTAGGGAAATAATGAATAATTGAAATCACAACCCACATAAAGATTCCCTGTAGAAAAATATTTAATGCTATAGCTTTAAAATAATACCAAAACCAGCTTCCAAAAGTAATATTAGAAAAACCAGAAGCCGTTTCCTTAAAATAACCAAAGTATAAGGATGATGGGAAGGAAAGAAGAGAAAGAATAAATAAAAAAACGAATGGGAATAATAAATCGCTTCTAAATAATCCCTCACCAACTAATTTTACCGTTTTTTGCCAGATAGAGTTAAAGAAGCCTAAGCGCAAAAGAATTATTAAAGTAAAAATATAAAAAGCCCCATATAAAGCCTTAAACAAAAAGCCATTCAGGGCATAGGCTTTACCTGTTTCAATATCTGTTTCAGAGAAATACTTTAACACTTCCTGCTTAAAACCAGGATCAGTATTGCCTATATACTGGCAGCTAAGTAAAGAAGATCTTAAAAGAAACCATACTATTACCAAGCACCAAAATATTTTTTCTATTCTTTCAGGATTCATAAAAATATAAACTTCTAAGCAAACTCTTTTAACTTATTTTTCCAATAAGCTTTAACTAATAGCTATTTAAGTATATAATTTAATGACATCAATATATCATAAACGAAAATATACTGCAATTATGGATGAGCTCACGAAAAAACAACTGGCAAGAAACCTTTTTGTTCAGTCATTAGATTTAGGAAAAAGATTACCATCACAAAATAAAGCAGAAGAAAATAACAAATCTAATAATCTGGACTGTAGAAAATGTGTTCATTTTTTTGTCACTTGGGAAAAAAATTGCCCATATGGCTGTAAAGCTTATGGGTTTAAAGGCCCTCAAATTCCCTCTATCGTAGTAAAATCATCATCAGGAGAAAGTTGTCGATTTTTTAAACAGCGTTCATGATTGCAATATTTCACATTTTGTGATACTATTACCCCCTAAAGTAAGAAGTTCATTCATTCCTATGTTTTGCAATCGTAATTTTTCTAACAAAAAATCAGAGGTGTGCCGATGGTATTGTTAAGAAAGACTGAACCGGCAGAACTGTTCAGGATTGCAAGGAGGCGTTTTAAAAGCAGATGACACAGCAGGGTATTCACTTTATTGGAATCGGCGGTGTTGGAATGAGTGGCATTGCCAGCATTTTCTTACATAAGGGTTATAAAGTTTCTGGCTCAGATATTAGCGAAAACGAAAGAACCCTTTTATTGACAAATGAAGGTGCCAAAATCTTCATTGGGCATAAAGCTTCCAATATTACTGATGGCATAGACCGAGTAGTTGTTTCCTCAGCTATCAGTCCCAACAACCCAGAGCTTGTTGAAGCTCATAAACGTAACTTAAATATTGTTCACCGTTCTGATCTTCTAGCTGAACTATTTCTTGATTCTAAATGTGGAATTGCAGTAGCAGGCTGTCATGGCAAAACTACAGTTAGCTCAATGATTTCAACAGTTCTGACAGAAGCAGGGAAAGACCCAACGTGCGTTGTTGGTGGTCATGTAAAAGCGTTGAACGGTAATTCTTCTTTTGGAAAATCTGGACTTCTTGTTGCCGAAGCAGACGAAAGTGATGGAACTTTCTTAAAGTATTTCCCACAATATGGTGTAATAACTAATATAGATAATGACCACATGGATCATTACTCCAGCTTAGACGCCATAATAGATGCTTTTGAAAGATTTGCAGGTCATATTAGTGACTGTGGAGGTTTATTCCTCTGTGCAGACGATGTTATAGCCCGTAATCTATCACTTCCAGAAAAACTTCGAACTATTACCTATGGTATAGACACAGCAGCTGACTTTATGGCTGAAGATATAAGCTATCATCCATTCGGTTCAAGCTACACTCTTACCGTAGGAGGTCAGAATTACGGCAGAGTAGAATTATCTGTCCCAGGAAGACACAATGTTTTAAATTCCCTTCCTGTAATTGGTTTTTGCCTCGAAATAGGTCTTTCACTCGAAGTTATACTCAAAAGCCTGAAGAACTTCCATGGTGCTGGTCGCCGCTTTGAAATCAAAGGTGAATGCGAAGGAGTCACTGTAATTGATGACTACGGACATCATCCGAACGAAATCAAAGCAACACTTGAAGCAGCAAGCAGTCTTGGTGCAAAGAGAGTTGTAGTAGTATTCCAGCCTCATAGATACTCTAGAACATTGTTCTTGTCTCAGGAATTTGGGCGTTGCTTCGATAATTGCGACAAGCTTTTCATTACAGATATCTATGCTGCATCTGAAAAGCCTATTCCTGGCGTTACAAGCAAAGTTATTCTTGACCATATGCCTGTATCTAACAGACGCAAAGTAAAAATGGTCAAAAACGTTGATGACGTTAAATATATGCTGCTTAACTATGTAGAACCAGGAGATGTAATATTTACTATCGGCGCTGGTAATATTACTAGACTTGGCAACGATTTTCTTGAATCTATGAGAGCAAGAAATCATGAGGTAGATTATAATAATATTCCAGCAAGTATGGCAGCCGTTTAATCGGAGTAAGCAATGGTTATCCTTACTGTTTTGGGTTTGTTTACTGTTGCTGTAATAATTTCCAGCATAACCGTAACCCTAGGCTTTAAGGTTCTTGACATAATAAAAGCCAAATACGGTTCGTAAACATAACTTTAGTAACAAAAAAGCCTTTTGAATAAAATCAAAAGGCTTTTTTGTTATCTGCAAATCAAATAACTAATAAAAATCTATCATTTTTTTCCATTATTAGCATTATTAGACTGATTTGTTTGATTGGTCTGATTCTTATTATCTTTAGAACCATCTTTTACACCGTCTTTTCCAGAATCTTTTTCTGTTTTGTTATCCTTAGGAGGTTCTTCTACCTTAGGAGCTTTAAAAACAAGTTTTTTATCGTCCATAACCAAGTCAGAACTATTAGCAGAAGAAACACCTAAAATATACTTTTTTTCTGGCAACATATATTCTTTTGCTGCATCAATAATTTCAGCCATGTTAATCGAAGACAATATAGAATTATATTTTGTATAATAATCAAAACCTAACCCTAGTATTTCATCTCTTGAAAAGACATCTGCTAATGACATACTATCTGTCATACTTAAAACAAATTCGGTAAACAATGCATCCTTAGCTTCCTGTATCCTATAAGATGGAATATTACTAATCTTAAAAGCATCAACTTCCAGATTTAGTAATTGAGCAGCAGTAGCTACATTTTCCTTATTAGTCATTACACAAGCTTCAAAATACCCATCATTAATAAAACTGTAATTCTTTATTTCTACTGAAGAAGCCATAAGACCTGTTTGATCTGCTTCCTTAAATGACTGTTTCAATGAGTTTTCCAATATTTTGCAAGCTACATTCAACGCGACACTATTTCTATCATTTAAAGGAATACTTCTAGAAATATAAGTAATATGGGCATTATCAGTATTATTCTTCATAAAAGCTGGAGTTCCAGTTTTCATAGATTCAATATCTGGTATTTTGACTTCTTTAGAATTCTTATTTGAAGATAATTTACCTAATGATGAAAGCAGATAATCTCTGAGTTCACTTGCATAAAAATCACCTACAACAGCTATTACCATATTTGAAGCTACAAAGTTCTTCTTGTAATACTCTATAACATCCGCTCTTTTTATTTTGCTTAAATCATCTGTTTTCCCAAAATCTGAATAAGTTAATGGGGAACTGCCAAAAGCTGCTCTTAAAGTATTCAATTTGTTTTGCAAAACAATATCACTGTTTTCTTTTTCCAGTTGTTTTTCTAAAACGTTTCTTGCTTTGCTATAAGCTGATGGAAACTCTGGCTTTTCCAACATTTTTATAAATAAATCAAAGGCAGGAATAAATCCAGAAGAGACTGCTTTCATATTAATAGAAACATAGTTTTTATTAGCAGTATATGATAACCTGGCTCCACTCTTTTCTAACTTACTTTTAAAAGGTTTATCATCTGTGTCTAAACTTCTAACTAGCAATTCTCCTGCTAAGGTAGAAATACCCGCATTACGTTTTTCTTCTTTTAAACCACCAGCCAAAAACTTTGCTGACACAGAAATTACAGGAGCTGCATGATTTTCTTTTAGTATCAGCTTTATACCATTATCTAAGGTAAGCATAACAGGGCTGGCATCTTCTGAAACAGGAGGAGCCTGAAGAATAGCAACACTTAAGTTTTCATCTCTCAAAAACTCACAAGCAACTCTTCTTATATCATCACAATTAACCGAAATAATGCCCTTTTCAAATTTATCAGCATCAGCAGCTTCTGAAATAACAGCAAAACTACCGTAATCTAAAGCCGTATCTTCTACGCCTTCCCTTCTAAAAACATCTTCGTTAATTATACTTTTTTTAACACCTTCCAAGACACTTTCAGAAACTGTTTCTTCAAATAAGCTGTTAGTAATTCTTCTTATATCATCAACAAAGTATCTCATTTTACTTTTTGATGAAATACCAGAAATCACCAATATGCCTTGATAACGGGAAACTTCATAGTTGGCACAGACAAATTCACCAGTCTGACGACCTTTAATAAGCCTTTGCCATAAAATACTATCTTCATCACCGCCAAGTAATTTAGCGAGAACATAAAGAGCATATTTATCAGAACCGTCTACATTTGGAAGCTTCCAGCCCATACTTATATAAACTTTCTGAAGGTCGGCATATTTTATTACTTCTCGATATGAAGTCTGGGTAATTTCTTTTGGCAGCTCTGGCAAAGAATTATTTGTATCTTTAATAGGTTCAGCATATTTTTTCAAAGACAACAAAGCAGAATCAGGATCAATATCACCAGTTATTATTATAATAGTATTCGAAGGAGTGTAATTCTTGTTATAGAATCGATTTAGAATAAAAGCATCTGCACCTTCAAAATTTGGATTCATTCCATAATATGGTCTTCTGCAAGGATGAATGGCAAATGCTTCCTGCATCATTGCGTTATGAACAACAACATCAGGGCGACTTTCCAATTCCTGAATTTCATTTTTCAATTCTAGAATAGAGCTCTTAATGTCTTTTTCTGAAAAAACAGCCTTAAACAGTCCATCAACACCCAATTGCAAAATTCTTTCAAAATTCTTAGAAGCACCAGTAAGACTGAAACTTTGGCAATCATTCGAACTGTTTTTACTAACCTTTAAACCTAGCTTTTTTATTTCACTTTCTAAATGATGATTAGAAAAGTTCAAACTGCTGAGAAAAATCATTTTACTGACTAATTCAGAAAAGCCAGATTCTCCTTCACTTTCATAAATGGAACCATTCTTAACCCAAAAACTAATAGTAACAACAGGAGCAGCACGCATAGGTTTTATAAATACTCTAATACCATTATTTAATACAATTTCTTTCTGGGCATATACGCATTGACAAGAAATTAGACAAAATACTGCAATAAATGTAATAAGCATTATTTTTAAGTGTAATTTCATAATTAAGCTCCTTGATTAAAGATAAGATATCAAAAATCAGACAATAAGGCAAAATCATTAATAAAACTGTTAAAAATGCCGATATTTGTTCAAACTATATCCTTTTTGGGAGCAAAAAAAATGATAAAGGCAGACAAACATTCAATCGCAGGTATCCTGCTAGCTGTATTTTGTGTTGCAGTATTAGGTGGAACAGGTATTCTCAACCCAATATTTGCAAATGGACTTGGAAGTGCACCAAGAGAAATTAGACTAGGTGCAGACTTAGGCATTATATCTGAAAAGAATTGCACAAACCGATATTTAAAACAGGTAGTAACCAAAAAAGATTTTGCAAATAAACTTGCAGTAGTCATGAATACACTCGGTGTTCAAGAAACCAAACTAAATGATATGTATGCAAATGGTATTCTTGATTCCAATAAAATAAACTCAGCTCTAACAAGAAAAGAAGCTGTCGAAATGATGGCACGAGCAGTATTGTTCATGAGTGCTAACCAGATTTTCAATTACACTCCTACAAAATCTTCTAACTATAAAGATTATATTATTCCTGAAAAGTATTCTAGACCTATGGGATATTTACAAAGCAAATTTGTTGTAAGAGGTCTTCAGAGTAATTATCTCGGAAGCAGCAAAAAGCTTACTCAGCGCGAAGCAGTATATTTCTTATATCGTCTTTATGAAGCTATTTCTTCTGACAAAATGACTTCTAGATCCAATGATGGACTATGCTTCATAGATGTTTCTTTAGATAACCCAATCATGGATTCAATTAAAGACCTCACCGCTGCAGGTGCTTTTGATAGATCAATCTTAAGACCCAGTTTCGATGGAGATTCTTACATTGGTCAGGATGATCTAACAGAAGTAATTGGTGGAATCTTTGATAGAAGTGGAAAAGAATGCGACATGCTAAGATTACAAACAATATTCTCTGATAAAGAACAATATACAACCAGAAGCCAAATGGCTCTTGTCTTAGAATTCTTGTTAGATTCTTTTGCAGCAAATAAGATTAATACTACTAATGTAGAATATGTTGATATATCTAAAAATGATCCTGAATATCAGGCACTTACGAAACTTGCCGGATGCAATATAAAACTTGGTTACGACAACAGAATATTCTCTGGTAATGAAAATGTAACTTGGTTTGAAGCAGTAAATCTTCTTAACAAGACTTTAAAATTCGCAGGCATTACTTCAAATGCAAAAAATGTTGATATGAGTGCACCAGCAGATAAAGCTGATTTTGAAAGATTGAAGAATATTCTTATTCAGAAAAAAGCAAAAATCAGAAAGATTCTTGGTCCAAAACCAGAAAAGAAAGAATCATTGAACAAACAATAATTTCTTATTTGATTCTTGTGCAAAACTGTTGATTATTTCAACATTTTCTATACGAGCAAAATAGTCTGCCACATTACGGGCTTCGTCATAACAATCAGTCGCGAAAATCTTTTCGACTTTTCTAAAATGGCGGAGCCCGTCTTTGCCATAACTAGAAACATATAATCTTACAGTCCACAAACCGATTGAATCACCAATAAAGTTTTCTGCTTCCTTAGAAATTTCAATACCAGAAATATCACCAAAATGAATTGCTGATTTGCTAAAACCAGTAATACAAGAGTCTACTATTTCAATTTTTGAATTTGTTTTATCTACTCTAACTATTTTATGAAAACTAATGAGTATGATTCCGGCAAGAATAAAAGCCATAGAAACGAATAGACAGAATATACAGAGTCCAAACAAAGATGATGCACAACTACCAGGTAATAGTAGCTTAATCAAAATAGATACCCCAGCAAGAGTAAAAAGAGTCCCTAATACAGAAAAAGCTCTAGAAGTTCTATAGACAGCAAGACTGTCATCAGCATATTCAATATTCATCGCCTTGAAACAATTCAACACACTCATTTGTTTTTCCTCTTATTTATTCGCTCGTATGTGTCGATAATATCAAAAAGAAAAAACGAAAGTCAACGATTTTTATTGTGAAATCAGCGGTACAACAGCAGTTCGGTACTCTGTGCGACTTTCCTTAAAAAAATAGTTTTAGGGTACGGTCACCTATAAGAATTAAAGCAAAATAGGATATCATTTTTTTCCTGTTTAAAAATAAATAAAGCTTTTAATCTGTAAAGACAACTAAAGAGTACAAAACAAAAATTAATATTACTTTCGAAACAGCATCAAACCTTAAAATCAGAAATTGTACATTTTAAAATATTACAGAAATCATTTTCGTCATAGAGAGTTATCCCTGACTTATTTAGTAAATAAGCGGTATAACCTTGTCCGTCAATAAGTACACCACTGAAAGTGCCATCATAAACAGACTTTACCCCACAAGAAGGACTTTTACTCTTGAGAACAGCAAATTGTACGCTGTACATTCTCGCAATCCTAACAATTTCTTCCGCTCCTTTTACAAAATTTGGAGTCACATCCAGCCCTTCTTTACTAATAATTTTACCTTTACCTAGTTCTATATCTTCAGCTTTGTTCAATAGTTCTGATGGTATTCTAGGTGTTGGCAAACCACCTTGCTGTTCTGGGCAAATAGGAATAATAAAATACTTTGAAGATAATTTAGCCCAAAAACGGCTGTCCTTAGCAAAATTATAAGAACAGCCGCCTTTGTAATTACAGTTAACGCCTAATAAACAGGCGCTAACCATTATTGTTGTCTTATTTGAATTATTGTCCAATGTAAGATTCTACAGGAACAAAATTAGAACTGGAATCTGGTTTGTTAGTAGCAGGAATAGTATTTTCGCTTCCATTAACAGCAGATGAATCAATTCTATTATCTTGTATAACCTGTTTTTCAGGAACTGTTATAGTTGTTGGAACAGCAATTGCTTCTGGATTAGCAGGTTTTACCGGTATAGCCTGTTCAGGTTCTGCACTTTCTTTTACAGGCTCAACAATAGTAACAGGAGCAGGAACCTGTGGAGCTGCTACTGGTTCAGTTATCACTATAGGTGCTGGAGTGACACTAGGAACTACAGGCATAGTATTTACCACATGTTCTTTTTCCTTAGTTTTTTCTTCAATTACAACAACAGCAGCAGGAGTCGGAGTAACTTTTGGCTGAGCATTGTTTACAGGAACAGTTTTCTGACTATTTACTGCATTATTTGTTTGTGAAGATGAAATCTTAGTATTATTTACTGGAACACTGGATTTTTGAACTGGTTGAGTTACCTTAGTGTTTTGATTGGGAGTTTTATTGAGTACACCAATGTTTCCTTTCTTTGCCTTAGATGCACTTTCTGATTCTAGTTGTTCTGGCTTAGGGAACTTAGTCTGAATCTGAATCATAGCTGGTCCAATCAAAAGAACAGAAATACTTGGGAATACAAAGAAAACCAATGGAATAAGGAGTTTAACCGGAAGTTTATTAACACGTTCTTCGGCAAGTATTAATCTTTGATATCTCATCTGTTCTGCCTGAGCTCTCAAAGTAGGACCAATATCGGCACCTAATCTCTGAGCCTGAATAAGAGAACTAACAAATGAGAAGAAAGACAATACTTTAACTCTTTCAGCCATATCAGCTAAAGCTTCTTCCATACTCTTACCAACTTTTATATCAGCAAGAAACATCTTAAATTCAACTATAATATCTGTATTTCTAGATTTTTCTACAACCTTTGCAATACCACCAGTTAAATCAAGACCGGATTCGATTGCTAAAGAAAGAAGGTCGATTACATAAGGAAGCTCAAATTCAATATTCTTTTGTCTTTTTCTAATCAAATGAGCCAGATAAATTCTTGGAAGTCTGAAACCTATTGGCAGCAAAAGAATCAGAACAAGCCATGCCCAAATTCCCATAGATATAGGATTCAAGAAAAGAATCATAATAACGGCGAAAAGCACCATTGATAAAAGCATCAACCCGATATATTCGTCTACATCAAATTCTTCGGATTTTCCAGAAGCATTCAATAGGAATCTGGTTTCATTTTTTAGCTTATTAGTAAGATTTGATGGCAATAAAGACATTAGAATTGAAAATGGCTTTAAGAACAAACGCAAAACTTTATATTTACTTTTCCCTTTAGCATTGGATTCGTTCTTAGAAATCATAGCTTCTTCTGCATCTGGAAGAATAGAAGTAGTCATACGATTAATAAAAACAACCCCGATTATTGTTGCTGCAACAGCAATCAACAAAGCAATCTGACCATAAGGGTTGGTAAACATTGGCTTAAGGTAATCTGGCTGCATATTCAGCAATATAATTGCCAATATTACAGGAATTGTTGCAACTAAGTTACCAGACAATCTAGCATGTGCAGTCCCAGCAACAATTTTACCCATGATTTTTTTACGTTCAGAAATAGTAAGCAAAATCTGAGTATATAAATCTTCAAGATTACCACCAGTTTCCTGCTGGAAAATTGTAGCATTAACAGCTAGTCTTAAATCCTGGCTAGGAACTCTGTTGGCGAGGTTGGTCAAAGCTTCAACCATAGGAACACCAAGTCTTCGTTCCTGAACCAATGTTCTAAATTCATTACAAATTGGCGGAGGAGTAGATACAGCAACCAATTCAAAAGCCTGGTCCAGATTTCGACCTGCTTTTAAACAAGAACTAATCATGAGCAAAACTTCAATAAGCTGTTCATCTAAGCTAGCACCAGTGACACTTTCTAGATAACCGCTATTGCCAGCTTCTCCTTCTTTCCCCTCCATTTTGGCAGGATTGAGATTGATATCTAATTGTTCTTCGATAAAGAAGTAAATACCTACAATCACACCAATAATGGCAAGAACCTTAATAGCAATCATTATCTACGACCGCCTTTCTTATTTCTAAATTTATTTCGTTTATTTCCACTATATTTAGAAACTTCATTACTTTCTGTTGTCTGTACAATACTTTCTTGTGCTTTTTCTTCCATGACTTCTGTTTCTGCAGAAAGGCTTTCTGTTTTTTCTATTACTTTTTCAGGAGCTTTTTCTGTTTCTATTTCAGTAGTTTTTTCTATAATTGTTTCTTTTTTTAATTCTTCTTTTTTAGTATCGCTTTTCTTTTGGAATAGGAAAGAATAGTCATGACCACTTCTTTCGCCTTTTGATACTAGGAATGATGGGATATAGCCCGTTGGTTCCAAAGAACCGATAACTTCACCGTCATCACCTAACCATTTCTTATCAAACTTGAATACGGTCTTTGTTTGAATAACATTTTCTTCAATTCCAGTTATTTCAACTATTTCCATTATTCTTCTCTTACCATCTGTCATTCTAGCACTTTGAATAACAATATTTACGGAACTGGCAATCTGTTCTCTGATAGCTCTTAGAGGTAAATCAACACCTGCCATCAAAACCAGAGTTTCAAGTCTTGCTAAGGCATCTTTGGAAGAATTGGCATGTAATGTGGTTAGAGAACCATCATGACCAGTATTCATAGCCTGAAGCATGTCTATTGTTTCTGCACCACGGCATTCACCAACTATAATTCGGTCAGGACGCATACGCAAAGCATTTCTTAAAAGGTCTCTGATTGTAACCTGAGTTTTTGCTTCAGTTCCCTGCTGTCTTGCTTCCAAACGACCTAAGTTCAACTGGTTCAGTTTCAATTCGGCAGAGTCTTCAATACAGATTACACGTTCCGTCGGCATAATATAATTTGAAAGAACATTAAGCATCGTAGTCTTACCAGAACCAGCACCACCAGAAACTATTATGTTCTTTTTCATTCTTACGCAAAGTCTTAAAAATTCCGCAGCTTCATTAGTTAAACTCTTGAAACGTCTAACCAAATCATCCATAGTAAATGGAATTCTAGAGAATTTTCTTATGGTAATCATTGGACCAGTCAGAGAAAGCGGTGGAATAATAGCATGAACACGAGAGCCGTCAAGCAAACGAGCATCAACATAAGGAGTTCTTTCGTTCACAGTTCTTCCAACTGGCATCAGAATACGTTCTATAACAGTGCGAACATGATCAGCATTTGTAAATTTTCTTACAGTCAACTGTAATCGACCATGTTTTTCAACAAAAATTTTATCAGGACCGTTGACCATTATTTCATCAACGTCTTCGTCACGCATAAAGTCTTCTAATGGCCCAAGGCCTAGGATTTCATCAATAAGATACTTTTTAACATCACTAGCAGCAGTCTTCCCACCTGAAGCAGGAGGCGGTGTTCTGCGAATAGCTTCTTCTATCTTTCTTTCAACAGAATCTCTTAATTCAACATCTGAAATACCATAACGTTTTTCCATAGAATCAAGAACTTCTTGTCGTAATTTAGTTCTGTATTCCAGTATTTCATGATTGTTATCCTGCTTATCGTAAGTAGTGAAATCACCAGGAATTACGCCAGCGGCAGGCATTTCTAATGCTTGAACAGCCAACTGTTTAAAGCAATTTGTAACATTCTGATTTATTGTATTTTCTAAATTACCTTCTAAATCTGCAGATAGAGGTATCTGGAATTCATTATCAAAGAGTGAAGCTTCACCAGAAGTTAAATCGGCAAAATTTTTAACCCATAATACTTTGGGAGAAAGCTTACCTATTTCATCATTAAATGTTCTAGCAAAATTTGGTGATGGAGCTTGAGAAGAAAAGACATACAAAATCGAATCAGCTCTGCTTAATAAGTAAACTGGCAAAGGCGAGAACTGGAAAGTAGCGTCTATAACTGTGTAACCATCCTGTTCATCAATCATTTTAAGAAGATTAGAAAGCGAATCTGTAATGTCAGATTCGTTAAAATTAAAGCAGGGTCTTAAAGTTTCTGACTTACGAATACCACTGAATGGAATATAGTAGATTCCATCTTTGAAGAAAAATAGTTTATCTAAGTCATTGTTCTTATATATACCCCAGTTTGAAGTATAATAATCAAATAGACACATCTTATTGCTTATTTCTTTATCTAAGCTTTCTACTAACGACGAAGGTCTTAACAGATTAAGTTCAATAAGAGCGACACTTTTACCGGTCTTATCATGAATAGCCTTAGCTAGTTCGGTTGCAACAAAAGTCTTTCCTATACCACCTTGAAAGCTAGTAACTAAGAAAGTTCTAGAACATTTATTTTCTTTTTTCATTAGCCTTTTCCTAATTCAAATTCCACTGAAAAAATTTATGCAAGTTATAGTATACAATTAAAATCTAAATAAGTAAAAAGATGATTTCATTATTTAAAAAAAAATTATAATTTTAGCTTTTTTTTACAACTCCTCTTGCATTACAAAATAAATTACATTAAAGTGGAAAGGTAAACTTATTATATAGAATATGGTTTTTCAATGACAAACAATTTATCTTTTGATGATGTAGCACGAAATCTTTTAGTTTTTCTCAAAGGGCAAGTTCCTTCTTTAACTAATAAAAGCAATAAAGACGAAGTGTTAAGACAGGTTCAAAGTATTGTCTTCACTCTTCGCTCTACAATAGTTCAGCTTGAAGGTGCAACCTACAATGAAAATTTTGGGAACGAAGATCATAGCGACCTTTTAAATCAGATTGATGAATTAAAGAAGCATAATGCAAAATTAGAAGAACTTAACATTATTGAAAAAAATCGTGTCAAAGAGTTAAACGAAAAACTAGCTAACAGTACTTTAAGCGAATTTTCAGACAACGAAAGAACCGCTTACGAAGATGTTCTTCATAAACAAAAAATCGAAAACGAAAAACTTCGTAAAGAAAATATCAAGTTTAAATCTGAATACGAAAGATATAAGTCTGAATACGAAAAATATCGAGACGAACATGATAAAATAAAACAACAACTTGATGACGCTTCAATGGTTCCGATGGTTGAAGAAAGTGTAGTAATCGACCTTAAAGCCCAATTGGCAGAGCTAGAATCTTCTTATAGCGAATCAAAAACAGATGTAGCTGCACTAAAACAAGCATTACAGAACAAAGAAATTGAACTAAGTAAATCCAAAGATGCTATTTTAGATGCAATGAACCATGAAAAATCTGAAATAGAACGATACAGAGAAAAACTACAAGATTTTGAAGTTTTAAAAGCTGAAAATCTTAATTTAAGAAAAGAAATAGAAAGTCTACAAAAAGATGTTAGTATGCTTCCCAGCAAAGAAGAATACCAGAACAATATGACTTCTATGACCACAAAACTCAAGTTCTTAGAAGAATCTTTGTTTAACAGTCAAACAGAGCTAAAAAAAGCACAAGAACAACTCAGCGAAGACAATCCCAATGGGCTGTTAAAAGAAAAAGCTATGTTGGAACAGAAAGTAGCTAATCTTGAAGAAACTCTTCACAATGTTATAGCTGCTAGAGAAGCTGATGCCGCAAATGCTAAGAATAATTTCGTGTTTAATCCTGATGAATGTATCTTCTTATTTGAAACTCTTTCATCAACAGTAAGACGCCTGCAAGATAATATCGAAAACAAAGATATATTCCTACGTTCAAAAGAATCAATCACCATACTTGAAAAAGCTAAGGCTATTTCAAAGATTCAAACTGTTGGGCAACAGCTAGACACTCGCATTCATAAAGTAACAAAAGCTTTTATAGCAGATTTCTTACCAGACGAAATGATTATTTTTGAAGAATCTGCTGGTTTTGTATCTGGCAATAAACTAATACAAAAAGCTGTTGTCTGGATAACAAAGTCAAAATTTGTCTGCTCTGAATGTGGAAAAGTCAGCAAACCCCATGAATTATTCTGTCCTCAATGTGGTTATGAACTTACTGCTGCAGACGGTACTAGCAAACGCGATTTACCACCCTATCCAACTTCATTAGAAGTTAATCTTCCTTTATTGGATGAAATGATGAAACAAGGCAATGTCAAAGCTTCTACTAAGATAATGTCGATTATTTCAAAAGTTTCTCCCAATAATCCAGATGTAGTTAAAAAACAAGCAATACTCAGTAGAGTAGACCCAAATTTCTCAATGTATCCAACTTATTAAAAATATGAATAACGAAAACGAAGTAGAAAAAACTGAAAATTTAGAAAATATTGATGCTCTAAAAAAGAAACCTCAGCCAAAAGATTTGTTCGAATCTTTTGAATCATCTATTGATTGGAATTTAGTATCTATCTTTTCTATATGGATATTCTTGTTTCTGACTTTTTTCTGTATCTTCGTAAAAAACTAATATTTCTTATTTAAATCATAACAAATAAAAAAGCTAAGCTTAGCTTGGCTTTTTCTTTTTATAAACTCTATTATTCTCTTTCATCAAATAGCCATAGAGTTACTGGGCGAGCACCAGTAGTTATAGTTATCGTTGTATCGCCACTTCCAGTAGAAGCTTTTCTGAAAAACCTTATTGAATTTTCATAAGGCATATCACTTAAACTAATTGGGCTATCAATATTCTCAATAGTATATCCAGGAAGCTTAATTCCATTATATTTTCCAGTAAGATTAATACCATGAAGCCCATAGGCAGTTGGAGATTCAGAAGAATAATTATTTAAAAACAGACTTAGAGCCCATTTTGCCATAGTTTCCTTAAATGGCTCATTAGAAACTGCTTCAACATTCTTAACACCAGTATAATTTTGACCATTACCAGTTACAAGTGCTCTGGTTATTTCATTAGAAATGCTATTGTATCTGCCAGGATAAGCAAAGAAATGCATAAACATATAAACCTGACCGTAACAGTTTATAGTTGGTTCATTCCATTCTGTTAAAGACAAACTTTTATTGTTCTGCATAGATTTTGACATTAATGAAGCAGTATTCTGATCGCCTTGAAGAATACTATAACCACATACTTCTTCAGAATATTTAGACAGAGATTCATTTATCCAGGTATCTTCTTTTATCATTGAAGCATTATAATTTAAGGTTTTATTCTTCTGATAGTAGTTAATCATATGCTGAAACTCATGAGCCAATGTACCAAAAGTAGTTGTATCAGCCATACCATATTTAATGTAAAAAATCTTTCTTTCATTACTTAATCTATAAGAAGTATTTTTAGGATCTCTAGGATAAAGGTCAACACTATAGAAATACCCGGCTAAGGTACTGCTTGACGGAAGCTTTATCAAAACGATAGTTATTCTAGTATCATTATCAAGCCCTCTTTCTGGCTCATTACCGAAAGCATTTCTAACCTGTTGTAAAATCTTGCTATCAAATGTATTCAAAACATTCTCTGCTACTTCTTCTCTATTAGCATCAGTAATATTATCATCCAAATATACAAGAGTATTATTAGACATCTTGGTTAAAGTTGTCTTAACTTTATTATTTGGATAACTTGTTGAAGTAGCAATACTGCTTAAATAGAATTCCTCAGAATCACCTATTGATACACTATTTACAGCAGCTCTCAGACTATTGTTACTATTTGGTATAACTATAGGATTAGTAATAAGCTTAGCTTCTTCTAATCTTAACGCATAGGTCGGATCATCAGATGAAGTAATATTATCAAAATCACTACTTATACTGGCTCTTGCATTAGGACTGGCACCAGAAGCCCCAGCCACAGCAACAACATAAGAATTTCTTCCATATTCTAAGTCTGGTACCGAAATGGAAACAGTCTTATTAGCAGGAACCTCATAGGGGAACGAAAAAGAATGATATCCTGGAGGAACAGGAACAGAAGAAGGCAGTTCAAACTTCTTTTCTAAAGCAGACTCAATAAAGTTCCCAGTAGCATCTTCAAGTACATCAGCTACAATACTGAATTTATTGTAACTACCAGGCAACCAGCTTCCGCCATCAGGCAAGAACTCAGCTACTGTATTTGCAGAAGTCCATGTCCACTTACCTGGAACTTCTGGTTTAAACTTAAATGCCTGGGCTTCTTTTGCATTATTAATATATTCACTGAAGACTATTCTTAACGGTGAAGTAATAGATGATGGAGTTGTCACACTAACAACGTATGGCTTTTCATCAGTAACTTCTTCGGTTGTGAATGACCACAAATCAGAACGCGGATTAGTCTTTCTTCCATCAGAAACAACAACACGCCAATAGTATTTGGTCCCATTGAGAAGAGTGCCTGGATCATAAATCTGACTTGGCTGAGAAGCAGATACTAATTCTGGCTCTGGGTCCGTTCCAAAATAAACATCATAGTAAAGAGTATCGCCGTCTTCATCAGTAGCGATCCATCTTAACTTTTGACTAACGCTGACTTCTGAAGCCCCATCCTGAGGTTCAGTAATAGAGGCATAGGAAGGAACATTGTTTTCTGGTTCAACAGTAGAGAACTGCCAAACAGGACCAGCAACCTGTGCTCCAGCTTTATCGGTTGCTATAATCTGCCATTGATAAACAGCTCCTCTAGCTAAACCATAATAATCATATTTAAGAAGATTTGTTGTATGTATAAGAGTCAAATCGGTCGGATTCGATGGAACCCAAGTAGATGCAGTTGCAAGATATATCTTATATGTTACAGGGTCACCATCAGGGTCTCCACCAGACCAAGAAAAGGTAACATGGTTTTCTATATTTTCTGCCATATGAGCTGGGCTTGGATAAGTAGGTGTATTTGGTGCCATATTGTTCAAATCACCTGTTTCAAACTGCCATAATTCAGAATTAGTAGAAGCATAATAAACATCATAAGCTGTAACCTGCCACAAATATTTAGTATTTGCTTCCAATTCTTTAATTAAAATACTATTATCGGTTAAGCCCGTTGCAATAGTCTTTAATTCACTGCCCTGTTTACCAAAATTTACAGTATAGTTAATTTCATCATTATTTGGGTCGCTACAGTTCCAAGTAAGCATCAACTCTCCAGACATATTGGTTGAAAAGTTTTCAGGGAAAGGCGTATTTGGTGCAATAGGAGGCTTATTCTGCGGATTTAATCCTGGGCTACCCCCCTGTTGAACATTTATATCAAGCACGGCCTGACCAGCAGCTCCTTTTGAATCATAACCAGTCAACGAAATTCTGACAGGACCACTAGCTGCTGGAGCTCTGAATGTAGTTTGCTGAGAGTTTTCATTATATACACTACCAGCACTGACAGCCCATTTCCAAGTTATTAAATCACCTTCTGGGTCAACACCTACCCCATTTAAAGCTATTTCTTCATTAGTTCTGACAATATCATTGGTTCTTTGAATTCCAACTACAGGAGCCTGATTTGAATCATGAGCAGTTGTTGGAGTCATTTTTACATAGATTTCTGACTTATAATCATCACCAAAATTAACCAAAGTCTTTAAATCTTTATAACCTATTGCAGTAATTGTAGCTTCTTTACTCAGAGTGCCACCAGGGAACGGACCAATATCAACGATTCCATTAACAGCATAAAAAGAGAAACCCCAGATATCAACTTTCCCATTAACAGGAGAAGAAGTATATAAATCAGACAAATGCAACTTAACATTATATAATGCAGGAGTTAACTCTATGGAATAGGGCATTTCCTGAGTTTCATACTGACCAGTTACATTTACTACATCACTTCTTTGTCGATATGCCGTGGTACCAACTACTACATTAGCTATAACCCTGTGCTTGCCCTCTGGAACATTCGGAATAACAAAAACACCGTTAGAATCTGAAATAGCATAAAGATTACTGTTATCTTCTATAAATACTTTGGTGCCCTGTGTTGAAACTAAAGAAAAATAAGCTTCTGTTGAGGCTCTAGAAGATAGAGAACTGTTTATGGGAGCTATAACTCTACCTCTCAGATTGGAAACTCTTATTACAGCATCACTATCAGCCCAATCATTTATATTTCCTGAACTGCCACAGCCGTAGAAAACAGCACAAAAACAAACAATTATAAATAAAACAATATATTTATCACTTAACGATTTCATATTTTTATATATAAAAGATTTCTTATTAGACAAAGATATCTTTTATAATTATGATCTAGGTCTATTCTTATCATTCCAAGCCTTATCTATTTTTTCTATGTTTTCATTATAAACATTTATCATTTTTAAAATTTCTATTTTCATATCAGCCTGAGATACCAAGGAACCTGCAGCAGCATAAGTATTCTGTTCATCTTCGTGGTCATCCATCCAACTTAAATCTATATCTTCATAAGCTTTAATAACTGCTTCTTTCTTATCAACTACTTGCCCATTAATAGTTACTTTATTACTTACCTTTTTTTCACTATCTTTAAGCTCGATTCTATTCCCTTTTTCATCCTCAAGTTTATCGTCAGATCCATTTTTGTAGATGTCAATAGCTTTTTTAACTTCTTCTCCTTCACCATTTTCTCCGCCCCCGGTAGAACCATTTTTTTGAGCTTTTTCTAATGTTCTATCCTGGCATTTTAAATCATAAGCTATTTTATATACTTCTTTTTCTTCTTCAGTCATTTGATTATAAGTTTTTCCAATACTTGTATTTTCTGTAGAAAGTTTCATATAATCTAATTTTTTATCGCCAAGCCAATTTTCTACATCTTTCTTTACATTTTCAACTTCTTTTACTTCTTTAGCTGATGCTAAATTATCGCGCCATTGCTTAACTTGTCCTTCTTCACTATGAGTAATACCAAGAGCGTCACCTAACCAACTTAATACTCCTTGCTTAACTTCTGTTTCTTTTATATTCCCATTAATCTGATCTAATCTTTCATTAGCTTGAGTTTTTCCTTCTTCTTGTTTTGACTTCAAATCGCTAAGTGCTGAATCTGTTAATGTTATGAGATATTCATAATCTAATGATTCATCTCCAAAAATATTAGACTGTCCTGCCTGGATAATATCCTCAGAATTTTTTTGAGTTAAATCAAATGTAGACGTATAAGTTTTATTTGTATTCTTATAATATTCGTCTTTCATTACAACAGAAGTTTTTTCTGTATGATAAATGTCATCATTACTTCCAGGTACCCTCATTTTACCGACTATTGAAATTTCTAATTTTGCTTTTCTTCCATCTTTAAAATCTTCGTTTAAACTTTCTAAATTTACAGAAACCTTTTCTGATTTTTTTAGTTGAACTTCATCGACAGCCCTTTCAATAGATATACTTTCGCAATTGAGAGAAAGTATTGTTTTCCCGTCTCCTGATGTTCTTGTCAACATGTTTTCTTTCAAGTCATACTGAATTTTTTCTGTAGAGTTTTGTGCTAAAATATTGCTACCATCTTCCTTTTCTTTAAACTTTTCAAAACTCATGGAAAAATTATTATTAGTTGATGGAGTAAGACTAAAAGTTCCGCTAGCTTTTATTGACTTAAAATCATTTTGCATATAATTTGCAGTTTTTCTTAATTCATTTTGAAGTCGCTGCTTTGTCGTTGACAAAACAATTCCTCTTTGAATTTTAGACCAAATTGCAAATGCAGTCGTTATTACTAAGCTTGTTAGTAATATTGCAATCATTATTTCAACAAGAGTAAATCCTTTTTTATTTGAAATGTTTTTCATCTTAAAAATTTGGTAAAACATAATATACTCCTTTTAAAATAAAGATTCTGCATTATAATAAGCATTCCCTACTTTTATTGTTCGCTTTTCACCTTTATTATTCTCATATTGACCTTTATCATACCAATTCATTTCCACCTCAAACCAAATCTCTATAATTTGTTTGGTTATAGGATCTCTCTTCGGTCGCAAAGATGCTTTATAAGCAAATTCTTTTATTTTATCTTTTTTTTCTTCGTCTTTTTTAAAAGCTTCTATACTTTCTTTTGTATCTTTATAATATTCTGGATGTATATCAAATGACTGATCAGTTTCTAATCCATCATAGTTAACTTGATAAACCTTAAATGGTACATGCTTACATTCTTCTATTAAATCTTGAGCTAATCTTGTTGCTTTTGAGTAATGACCTACTTTGGTTGTTGAAACTGAACCATAATCAACTATCCTTAAAATAGGTAAAAATGAACAAGCAATTATTAGCATAGCAATAACAATCTCTATGAGACTAGTACCTGTTTTTTTTCTTTTGTAAAACATTCTCAATGTGCTCTCCATGAAGCCCAAGTCGGACTAAAGGAAACATGATATCTGCTCGGATCATACTTTCCTCTTGTCGGGTGCAAACTACCAAGAGATGACCTTACTTTTGAAGAAACATAGTCAACTACAATAGTTCCACCCATAGCAACTTTATTAAATTCATTAGTAACCCAATTGCCAACAATATGCAAACTGGATTTACCATTTAAATAAATTCCATAATCTGTATAAAGTGAACCTTCAAATCTTAATTTAAGATTTGGATCAGTAATTATTAAACCACCTTTTCGGCACATCATCGTAAAAACAGTATGTTCCTTTTCTGACTGATCTAAAGTTTTTATGTTACAGCCAAGATATATATTCCCACTACATACAATCATGCCCTTACCTGCTACATAAAAATCTTCACTGTTGTTAAAGCCTTTAAATGGGGCTTTTTCTGAACCTAATGAACCAGAAATATAGGAAACTCCATTTAGAAGAAATACATTTTTATCCCCTAATTTTATCATCCTATTTGATAAATCTTTTATAAAATCTTCAGGAGTTTCATAATAATAAGTAGCTTTCTTTGCATATTGCTCATTCGTATATAAATTAGGTGCCATATTTTCGATTAAACTAGGATCATATTCATGCACATTATTATCTACCTGACCATCATCTCCATTTGGTTCAAAACCTTCCGCACTATATGCATATTTCTTCAAAACTTTTCCTGTCTTCCAGATAGGAATAGGAACTGGAGGTAAATAAACAGGGGGGAACGGAAGTAGTGGTAATCTATCTACAGAACTCATACCCACAATGCACATTGACCACTGCCTAAAGCATTTCATCACATTACCTTCTATTTCTTTAGTCATTGTTGGATGCATACCAGAATAGCCGAATAGGTGACTTTTGTTAGTTGCAGTTCCACTGTCAGGCAATGTATAAAAACGCCAATCATTCCCCATATAAGGCATTTCCCAACTTTCAAAACAATCAGGCACACTAAATAAAGAAGTAATATTTTCTGCTCCCGTAGCACCAGCTATTGCTCCCGTAGCAGCTTCAACCATCGGTTTTACAGCCAATGTTATAGCTAATGCAATAACATTTGTACTCAATTTTCCTATGTTAGGGACAAGATTCAAATCAGCTCCTAATGTTTCTCGCCATTTTTTTACTTTAGAATCTGTTTCCCATCTTGGATCATATTCTGAAATAGATCCACCAAAAGCAAAATCTTTTTTTTCTCCTTTTTTGGGACCTTTAATATCTACAGGTACAGGGGTTTCTGAATCTGGTTTTTTTCTATCGACAGCACAGTTAAAAGTATACTCTCTATTTCCCATTATGGACATTTTAGATTTAGCACATGCAATAACTAAAACTTCCATCCCTTTTAAAATCTTTTTTAAAGCTCCATCATCTTCGGATTCAATATCAGGTGCTCCAGAATCTCCTATTAAACTAACATTACAAACAATTGGGTTTTTACCACCAGACTCATCTAAATAATTAACTCTAATTAATCCTGGAAATTCCCTACTTTCAATATCATCATTTGATAAATTAGCCGTCCCAGTAAACACTTCTTTGATTTTACCAAATGTGCCCGAATAATCATAGTTATTAACAATGAATTGCCCACCATAATTGTTAAAAGATAAATGACTATTAGCAAGATTATTAACAAAGAAACTATACATGGGTGCAGGTGGTTCACAATCAGCAACTTTAAAATCTTTTACAGCAGTTATTCGTCTAGCTGATGTATAATTATCTTTATAAGTTATTTTTGCCTCACATTCTAGAGTTATTTGTCCATATTTTTCAATGTATTGATTGTCGCCTTCAGTAACAGAAATAGGCCACATGTCTTGAACACTATTCGGCATTTTTAATTTATCAAAGTGAATTTCTACCGGATAAATATTATTATTTCCAACTAGACCACCAATAACTCTATTTAACATTATATCTGCAATTTTATCTACTTTTGTTAAATCAGATATTTTCTTTATACCCATAAATTCTGGGAAAGGAATTAAATCCAAAACAGAAGTGATATTAATATTAACAATGGTTATACCTAAAACTTTTACTGGTATTTTAAAACTAAGCCATTCCCAACTTGAAGGGATTTTTAGTTCTAAAGCGGTATATCCTTTACCTTCCAAGAAATTTTTAACATCATATCTTAAATTCCAAGCAATATCAACGCCAGGAACCTTAAAATCTTTATAGTTACTCCCAGGTGAATTTCTAAATGCATTATTAACTTTTACTTTAACTGTTACTTCATAAGATTTAGCCCCATCATCAGTCATATATTTAACTAAATCATCTAAATCTTTTTTATTACTATCAACACTTTGCAGCGCATCTTTGTCTAATACAATTTCTTCTTTAGCCAATTCGGACAAATTAAGTTCGTTGTCAGTACCTAAATTTGTAGTACCGTAAGAAGAGCTTCCTTCTGATGCTGGCAATCTTAATTTAAAACCAAAGTTATCAGCAGTAAAATTTTTTGTATCTTCTTTTGAAACTTTATTAGCATTTCGACTTAAAACATACATCGCTCTTTCTATTGAAGCTTCAGCCAATGAAACAGCGTGCAAACCTCTAATCGACATAGAAGTTTGTCTTCCTTCTTCTATTGTTGAGGTCATAAACATTGTAGCTGCAAAAAATATAACAGCTAGAATACCAATAATGACAATAAAAGTACTTCCAGATCTTCTATTAAAATTGTTAATCATATTAACCTCTAGTCGTATTTTACAGGGAAATTGCTATAAGCTTTTTCAATATTAGCATAAGCAGGGACATCACCGCTACAACCTTCTAAATGGCTAGATATACCAGAAGAAAGTTTGGATTTGTCAGAATATTTAGATAATGTCAATAAACATTGGTAAGCATCTCTCACGTTAGCCTTCAAATTCCCACCCCCATATTCCTCTGGAATTTTACCCACACTTTCAATATATAGTTTAGCAAATTCTTCTAATTTCTTAGAATTACCTTGCTTTTCATATATAAAACAAAAAGCACTATAGATATAAGCTTCTAAAAAATGATTACCATCATTTTGCTCCAAAGCTTTAAATAAATAATCTTCAGCTTCCTTAAAATCACCCTTTTCTATTGCTCCACGTGCCATACATAAATTTAAATTATGTTCGGCCTCATACTGTAGCTTAGCATCGCCTTCATAATAAAAAGGAGCTTCAACATCAGATAAGCTTTTCTCTACAGTTTTATATGCTGATTCTAATTCACTTTGAACCCTCTGCTCAGGAGTTCCTCCGAACCAGTTTGAAGAACTACTCGGCATTCCAGATTTTGGACCACTCTTTTTACCATCTTCTGTTTTAGTACCAAAATTGAAAACATTTTTTCGTTGTGTTAATGTTCTTAATCTTTCTTGAGTTTTACTTTTATCAGGACCACTACTTGTTAAGAAAATCAATATTACCACAGGAATAACCATAACAATGGCTGCGGCAATAAGCAAAGTCATATCGCCTTCCTGAATCTTTTTTAATATTTCTTCTTTTGAAAAACCTTTATTTTCGTTACTCATAATGTACCTAACAAACAAATATATTTTATTAATTATACAATATTTATGCCTAAACCCTCAAGTTTTTACCTATAAATAAATAACCTAACCTAAGCAGAACTTAATTACAATACCCCTTATAGGTCTAAATCTTTTAGTTGCTTATCCATCTTTTCTCTTTCATCAATAATCTTATTAAGGTCTTTCTTAATGGCTTTTCCATCGTAACCTACCATAGAAGCAGCTTCAGCTACGTTTGCTTTCTTTCTCAACTGGTCGTAGTCTACTTTCTTGCCAGAATCTACCTTGTTATCAATTGAGATACTATTTGTTTCTTTTTGAACCTGAACTTTGTTTTTATCGGTTTTCTCAGTAGAAGTGCCAGAACTTCCACAACCTAACAGAAAAATTACCCCTGATAAAAAGCAAATATATATTTTTTTCATACTGACCTTCCCAAAATATTATTAACAATTTACAAATACTATATCTTAAAAAATACTTGTCTTTTAGGATATAAGTTTTTTAAAATCAAATATATTAACACAAATCTAAAATTATCTTCAAATGAGGAATGAGGAAATATGAAAAAATTAATCCACCTGCTTCTGATTTTTATTCTTGTTTTAACCGCATTCTCGGTTAATGCCCAATCATATTACGGTAGTAACGGTCAGAACATCGGCAAAATAGACAACGACGGAACAATACGTAATTCCAATGGTGCATCTATTGGGAAAATTACAACAGATGGAATTATCAGAAATTCCAATGGTGCTCAGATAGGTAAAATAGACAGTGATGGAACAATCCGAGATAGAAATAATTCTTCTATTGGAAAAGTTGACTCTGACGGGACAGTTCGTGATAAATACAACGCAACTATTGGTCGAATTGATAAAGACGGAACCGTCAGAAACGCTAACGGTGCCCAGATAGGTCGTGTAGGCTCAATAAATCCGAAATTCGCTGCAGTAATTTTCTTTATGAACCTATTTTGAAAATCTAAGATCTAAGATCTAAGATTTAAGATATAAGACTAAAGATTTAAGAAAATTTAGTTTTTATTTTAGTTATTCTATTTTTTTTAAAGATAAGAAAGTCTACACATTTGTCATAAAAAGTATAGCGTATGGGCTTTAGCCCTGAAAGCTATACGTTTATGACAATGGTTAGATGACACAGAACAGAGCTTGGCGTGGTGAGTGAGCGGACAGTAGACGCGAGACCTCTATTCTCCGCACAAGGCTCGTTCCCTCAAAGTCTATCCGAAGGTACAAATTTACAGAGACCGCGGAGGGGAATAAGGTTGAGCAAGCAACTGTCCGCTTTTAAAAGAATTG
>JAEEGL015640763.1_pt1 | contig 42846 bp, 28 predicted proteins | sample 9134231 | NCBI WGS metagenome assembly JAEEGL01 (sample SAMN16246548, study PRJNA631951) | gut metagenome | biome: gut microbiome; feature: rumen; material: fiber-attached | host: Bos | place: Iran: Karaj | collected 2018-10 | reverse complement strand
TCACAACGATAGCCTGTAATATTATCTAATCGATCGTTTCCGCATGCGATCCATTCTCTTTGCGGATCAACATGACAGACGGCATTCTCCGGAAGTTTCTGCCCATTGCAGATGCAGTCATCTGTACTGCATGCTTTCATAAAATACTCATCGCTAACGCTTGGATTATTTTGGGGAATCCATTCATCCCACACGGCATGTTCTTTTCCATTCAGATCAATATAGCAATGCGCATTGGCAGGAAGCTGCCGGTCATCACATTGACACGACTTGCCCGGAGCGCATTTCCACATATAATCTTTCGCGATATAATCATCATGCGCTGGTTTCGGTTTGTATAAAAACTTTCCTGCAACGAAATCGAGGTAACACGTCCCATTTGCGCAAAATGCACCTGCCGGACACGTCGTATTGCCGCACAGACATGTAGAATAATCCTGGCTTTCCGAACACTGCCACAAGAAGAATATGGACTCCGGACATCCCTCCGATGAACTGTCGTATTGAACATAAGCATAGTTTCCGGATTCAGGCTTGTTGAATTCTATATTTAAATGATTTTCTTTGCATACTTCAGCATCTTTAGGTGCCCGACCTTCATTTCGACAATGACACCCTTCCGGACGATTGCAGACAATATGGTTAATGATTGAGCTCGATCTGGTTGTCGTCATGGCATCATCACATTCACTGCCCTGGAGTTCTACGAACTGGTAATCCCCAAACCCCTGGTAAATTTTGCCTTGATAGTAACAATGACCAAAAGCACAGTATTGATTCTTCCCGCACAGGTGTTCACCACATTCGCAGTTTTCTGTTGGACAGTATTTAACATTTTCATCTGTCGCATGCCGGTTTTCACAATACCCCCACAAAGACATATTGTGACCGTCTGATTTGGCAACCAGGTAATCATCATCTTCCAAATGCTGTCCTGGTGAACATGTTACATTATACGGATCCTCATGTTCACCACCTTTGAAGTAGTGACTGCATCCATTCGGCGCGTAGCATATCCATCCGTCATCAGTACATTTGCTTTTATCAAATTGTTCTGCAGGCAGTCTCTCTCCGCCGCAATAGAGCTCATTTCCACGGGCGCGCACGCCCCTGGGAAGCGTTATTGTTTTTGTACTGCCGGAAGTTGTATAATTAATCGCTTCATTTTTGGGATAGGCTGTTCGTGGATTGTAGGTATATTTGCAGGATTCTGCTGCACATTCCCAGTAATCGCCATTGTCAACGACTTCCGCCGCATCCAGCCGCGTTGGCTCCATCATGATGTCGTGATCAAACTTCGTTTTGCAGCGGTCTTTCACACAATATTCATCGCGAAGGCATGTATTTTCACCACATTTGCAGTTTGCCGCCCTGCATTGACCATTCGAATATCCATCGGGGTATTGTTTGGGAAAAAGGTAAACTTTTTCGTAATCCGTGTGTGCTTTATACTCATTGACATCATATTCCCGGATGCGTTTGGCCAGTGCATCTTCGGGCGTGACGGAATCTTCGTCTGTGTCTGCGGTTGGTGTTTCAGCTGTTTGGGAATTCGGCTGCTGAGCATCCGGCATCACAGGCTGCTCGCCATTGGAAAGTTCTGCCACCGGCTGCTGCGCATCGTTTTGCGGCAGAATCGCATCAGATGCCTGAACTTCGTTTTCGGGAGGCAATGAAGTCATTCTGTTGCAGCCCAAAGCAGAGGTCATTGAGATGACGATTCCAAAACATAATAGATAACGATAACTCAGCATGAGCATTCTCCACTAAAAAATACAAATATTAGGCTTTGTTTAACTACAGTGGCACTGCTGTCCCACAAAAAAACAGCATTATTGTTAGTTCGGAACTGATTCCATGCTAAAAGGAAATCTGCGAAAACCGCCTCTTGCAAGGAGTTCCGAACCATGGCGCGCTATAACACAGTTTTTCACACATTGTCAAAAATTCTTCCGATACATGAAATTGACTGCTTAGACCGAAAATATGGCCAGGGTGACAGACGACGCAAGACAAGCCGATACGTTCAGTTCATTGTGATGCTCATGGCTCAGATACTTGGGTTGAAGAGTCTTCGTGAGATTGAGCAGGCTCAGAAAAGCAAACAAAAAAGGCTTTATCATCTCGGAATCAAGTCCCCAATCAGTCGTTCCGCCCTTTCTCGTATGAACGGAGTGCAGATTTTTTTAAGGATGTCTTCCAGCAGATGTTGCAGTCATGCAAGGCACTCGCGCCAGGCTCACAATTCAAACTGCCCGGAGTGAAATTTTGAATTGGATACGTATTAATTTGTTCTCAAACGAAATTCTCGACGATTATCTCGTGCCCAAGATGACGGAACCCATTGTGAATCCTCAGCTTGCGCTGTTCTGAAAAGTTGTGGGACAGCAGTGATCATGACTATGATTTTTGTCGATCCCCTACGGGGATCTAATGGTTTGGGAATTCCTTGTTCCCCCGGTAGGTGCTACGCACCAACCGGGGGCTACAAATATGGAAGCCCTATGGGCTTCCTTTGGATTGCATCGGTATATCTGATTGCACTAAAATCCAAATCATGCTACTGTTCCGCGCACATGCGGGGGTGGTTCTCACGGCCGGTCATTTGAAACGGTTGATGAGGATGATTGGCCGCACTACCTGTCGTTCTGTGAGCAAGGGTTATGCATTGTTGGGTTTTGCGAAGCATAAGGAGTGTGGTTATGCGGCAATTTGCGTTAATATCTGTATTGTTATTAATGACTTCGGTGATTTGTACAGGCTGCTATAAAAATAGTTCAACGACGAAACAATCTGTCCAGAATGAACAATCTCAAGCGGAGGCGAATACTTTGTCAGATGTTCAGCCATTACTGGATAATTACGACAATCTCATAGAAGAGGCGTGTACAATTACGATTAATTGCAATAAAGATTCGCAAGATATGCAGAAATTGTCTTTTGAAGAAAACATGGAAGAATGCATCAGTTTTCACAAAGAACAATCTCAGGATGATCAATCGGGATCATGTCAGGATTACAACAAAGTAATGCACATTGTGCAAATCAAATGCATGATAGATGTATATAAAGCGGTTGGTGACACATTCTGCGATAATTCAAGCAAAGCGTATCTGGACGCCCTGGTATCAATCAATACCTGCGCAGAAACAGCGTATGATTTATCAAAATACGAAAAGTGCCGTAGCGAACATCGGGATGAATTTGCTGCTGAAGAAGAAGAACAAACATTCTAAAATAGGTTTTAAGCAGCCATGACATCCAAAAGATTAAAGTATTCTGACTATTTCAACAAATTAACAAACGGCGATTCTTTTACTGTGATTGCCCCGAATCCCGACGCTTCTGTGATAGAAAAGAATGCATCGGTTTGCTATTCGATTATGCAGGCGCATTGGGTATTTCGGCATCTCAGCGAACAATATGCCTTGCCGGGATTTTTGTTTGCAGAGATGGAAAAGCACAAAGGCCCGGCGTATGCGTTTAATTATTCAGACAAGACAATCATCGGCGTTAAGCCGGATACAAACGACAAACTGTTTCGCATTCACAGCAATTTGTTCGAATATATTAAAATCGGCTGGCTACCCGCAAAGATTAAAGACTGGACGCCTCTTGCCGAACAGCTTATGAACGCAGATAAAGATAATATTTTCAGCGAGTAGTCTGCTCGCAGCGCAGCCAATAGTGGCCGCCACCGCACGCCGCAGGCACATGCCCAGGCGAGTTTTCATATTATGCGGCAAGGTAGTTCAGGAATTCGTCGATTCTCGACCATGGCAATGCCTTGATACCATAACTGGTGAGCGGCTCAACCACAGAAGACTTGTTAATATTTACATCATTAAGTACAGCACATAAGACTGTATTCTTATGCCGGTTGTCTTTGGTATCCAACCATTTGAAAATGGTGTTCTGGATGTTCTGTTTGTTTGGCATATTGATTACATCAATAAATCTTTCTGACTGATTGGCTGATTTTGGAATCACACAGTCAAAGTGATGTACAAAGCCACTTTTCCCTGTAAACTGACAGTTATCCACCATACGAATATTCTTCAAATTGAACCAGTTGAACACCTCATCAATAAATACGGAAATCACACTGGGAGATGACAGATAGAATAAATCATTGATGGAGAGCATTGCCTGAATGAGCATGTGCTTTTTAACATTAAAATCTGAAACTGTCGCAGATATTCTGATTTCACCGTCTTCGATTCTAACCCCAAAACCGGCTGCCATTTGCTGAATCAAGTCTCTGCGCTTTGAGGTAGATATTTCAAAACCAGAAATTTCGAGGTCATCAAGAATATAGCCGCCGTCGGTAAGCTCGATTTCGTTTTCTCGTTTTCTAATATAGATTGAGAGGAAATCATTATGTCTATCAAGCATAGGTGTTTCGACTTCGAACCAGTCATCTTTGGCTATTTTCACAGATGTTTGTTCATGCAGCCATGAATAATAGCCATCAATGAGTTTTTTAATTACAACATCGTCAGTCATTGAATAATCCCCTTGTGACTATTTTGGTTGGCTCCAAAACATTACAATAGCGCAGGAAACTCATGAGTGCATTGTAATTGGAAGACATATCGAAATCATCAGGAAGTTCGATAGCAAAAGAATCACCCCATTCTTCACGATAGAGGTGAATATGATTTCCAGAAATTCGCGTTCCATCCGGATTAATATGCTGTGAAGCATTAACATCTAAGCGGATGAGAGGAATACATTTTCTGTATCGCTCCTGATGCATAACTTTATTCAGCGTCATCCGTGAAACAGTTACGTCGATTATAAAGTGCTCAACATCATCAATGGATTTTACATCGAAGGAGAGCTTATTGCCTGCCGACGGATAATCCAAACGTTCGCCGGAATACTTTTTCTGCATTGTATGCAGCCGCTCAAACATGTCTTGTTTTAAATCAACCCCCATTGTCTTCGCCTTCGTGCATCCCTGCTATTCGCCGTGTGAATGGAAGTCCAAGCGACATCCACTCCAAAGACATCTCATCATAACCATCCCACTTGCCAAAATCGAGCAATATTCCACTTGATAGTTCATTTTGAAGGGAGAATAAACCTAAACACGCACCAAAGCTCGCTCTTTAGTCGCAGGTCTGTGCAGAATGTCATGATTTCAAGCGACTTTTCACCTAAACCGACAACTTCATTTAAACGAGTTTTTATCAAAAACCGACAACTAATTCGAAGGAGTTTTGCGTGGTGCGTTTGGGTATCGTGGTGAAGCTGGCTGATGATAAATCCGGGCGGCGGCGTATCGCGGCCGGCCCCTACCCCCTAAATCCCCTTTCCCCATTGGGGCAAGGGGACTTGTGGTGGCCGCCACCGCACGCCGTATGTGCCAACGGCGCATAGGCGTGCCCCAATCCAGCAACGCCCGCGTATTGGCATGTAGAGACGCACGGTTCGCGCGTCTCTCATGCCAATAGCGGGCGTCAGCGAGCCGTAGGGGCGGCCCAATGTGGCCGCCCGTAGGCGAGCCCCATCAAACGCGCCGCAATGTCAGGACATCAATTTCACAAGGAATGCCAACGCGAAGCGGCGGTCCCCAGTATCCCGTGCCGCAGCTGACGAAAGCCACGCGACCGTCGACGCGATACAAGCCGCGCGCGTATTTCTGCGTCGCATTGACAATGAGATTGAGGGGGAAGCACTGGCCGCCGTGAGTATGGCCCAGCAGCACGAGATCCGCGCCTGCAGCGAAACTGCGGTCGACCGACACCGGCTTGTGAACGAGCATCAGGCGGAAGATGCCGGGATCGATGCCTGAAAGCGCCTTTTCCGGGTCGGATTGCCACGAAAGGTCGGTACGATCGCCGCTCGCATCGATAGCGCCTGCAATGGCAAGCGGCGTTCCGGCGACATCCACGATTTCGTGCGCATTGTCGAGCACGCGGATACCGAGTTTGCTCACGACATCGCACCAACCGTGGCCGTCCCACATGTGATCGTGGTTGCCCGTCACGAACCAGGTGCCCAGCGGTGCCTTGAAATCGCGCATGGGATCGAGCCACGAACCGATGAGATCGGGGTAACCGTCTGCGATATCGCCCGTAATCGCGATGAGATCCGGATTGAGCGCATTTGTCTCGGCCACGATTTCGGCGACATCCTGCGCGTTAATCGTGTGTCCGACGTGAATGTCCGAGAGATGCACGATGCGGAGGCCGTCAAGTTCGGGCGGGACGGAAGCCATCGGCACGTCAATGTGGCGCACCACGCGCGTCTTCTTGCCGAACCAGGCGAGCGTAGGCACAGCAGCAGTCGCCAGCCCGACAGTTGTAATCGTCGAAGCACGGCGCAGAAATTCACGGCGCGTGAGGCCTTCTGATTCACCAGCATTTTCGGGCTTATCCAGCAGCGAGGTCGTGTCATTTCGACTGCGAACCCGTCGCACAATGGCCAACAGCCCCCAAATACAATCCCGCACGACGATGCACGCAACAAGCGCGTACAGGAATATCATGATATAATAGAGAACAGGAAGCCAGTCGGAGGCAAAAGCGCGCTCGTAGAGTGTGCGCGTCTTGGCGAGCTTGATTGAGACGGGAAGGGCAAATGCCGAGGCTCCGCCCACAAACAGACAGCCCAGGCCAGCAATGATGCGCCATTTTCCACGCAGCTTATGCGGGCGCACGAGGCGCAGGTACAGGAACGCCGCAAAAACCAGCGTTATCGTCATGTATTTTATAAAAAAGACGACGTAGTTCATCAGTATTCTTGTTCTTCACGCTGAATTTCAGGTGTTTCCAGATTTTCAATTTCACTCTGCTGCAATTTGTTTTTACTGCAGACACCTGGTTCCAAACAACTCTGTAAATACTCGCATTTGATATCGCCGCAGGCACAACCAGCCTGCTTATTACAATACCAGCCATGTATATTCGAAGATATATAGCGCTCATAACAAGCATATCCGTCTGCGATGATACTGGGCGGGAGTTTATGATTTTCGCAGACCCCGTTAAAAGTTAAATACGATTTGCATTTATTTGAACCGTCCTTTGCTTTTTCACACAGATCACCGGGCTGACATGTTTCGCTGCCACAGGCACAGCCTTCAAAACGCCGACACTGCCACCCTGCATGAGCAGGAACCGTCATCCATTCCGACCCCAGACCGATCGTCTCCCGCTCGTCTACGCATTCATATCCCTCGCCGGGCCTGGCCATGCCTGAACCGCAAGTACAATCGAATATAATATCTTCGAGATCTTTTGTTAAAGGATGACCATTTTTGAACGATGAACCGACTTTTTTATCACAATGACTGAGTTCTTTTGGCAGAACCAGTTCGAGCGGTGTATCATTGTCGAGGCATACGTCTTCATCTTTGAGGTATTCATTACCGCAGGTGCACAGGCAGTTATCTACACCTGGCTTATGACAGTCACAGCGCTGTTCTTTTCTAAAGCACCGATAACCGCTGCGCAGGGCCTTTTCACCGCATATACAACCTGTCGTGCGCGAATTCTCGCCACAAACGACTCTATCTTTTTCACAGACATCACCCAAATGAATATCGTTTCCGCGACAGGAACACGTATCTGCCTGACAAACGAATTTATCCGAATAGCAGCCGTAATTCGTATCTTTCAATTTTTCATTTCCGCAAATGCAGTCCCGACGTGTGTTTGTGGTGCTGCAGTGCGCCTGTTTATCTTTGCACACATCCCCCATCGGGATTTTGCCGGTTCCGCAAGCGCATCCCTTTGGATTAAAGCACATCTGTTCAAAGACTTTATCTGCAATCACACACGAATCATCAAAGTTATTCCCAGAATAGTGTTTAGGGCAGACGCCATAATATTCAGAATATTCCCAGGGATCTTTATCTGAATCTGCCCGATCCCAAACAATGGTGTGTCTGGTACACAAATAATCCTTCGCCAATGGTGTTCCGTCACAATCACAGCCAGGATTTGAACAGCTGACATACAGACTCTTATACGCCCTACCGTTCAGTTTATCTATATAATAATGACTATCATCCAAATAACGATACTCAAAGACGATATTTTCGAGCTTATCAGACCCCGAAAGCCCGTATCCCTTCAAAAACTTAAACAGATCTGCTTTATTTTTCAATTTGCCATTCACTTTCTCACAGACAAATCTCTTCTCTCCCTTATAGTCAGGATTTCCATAATGCCTGTTGCAGAAGGCACCATTCGGACAATCCGAACCATTCGGGGCGCATGGACATCCCACGGAATCATCGCAATAAAAGCTCTCTGAATACGAGCCATCATCGCCGTTATTTTTATCTACACATAAATCATGTTCACAAACGAAGCCGCTGGGACACAGCTGAGAACCGCATTCGCAGCCATTCTGATCTTCACAATACAAGTCACCATTATCTAATCGATATCCCTTGGGGAGATCGGCAGCGTGATTATCGTCATTCGACTCTTCGACAGCATCGTCATTCGACTCTTCGACAGCATCGTCATTCGACTCTTCGACAGCATCGTCATTCGACTCTTCGACAGCATTGCTAATACATTCGTTCTGTTCAGGACGACAATCATCTGTGATTTTACAAACCGTATTGCCGCATTGACAGCCGGATTCCTGCAGACATTTTTCATATTTCCAGAGTGAATAATCATCCCATATTTCTTTAAATGCGTAAGACTTATCCCCAACCGTGCACCCCTCTGGACGCATACAAATCTTTGGTGTCGAAGAACACCGCGCATTCTCATATACCCCCATCAGTGGTGTGACATCACCGCAGGCACATTTTTCATTTATACAAAAAGCATTGCAGTTATCTTTGTTACAATTACCGGACAAAGCGGCACTTGCGCTATAATTCCCCTCATAGCAAATGGCGGTTTTCGCGATTTTGGCCGCACCACAAATGCATCCATCATCCAGGGTGCATTTCCATCCCAAACCGTCATCAAAAGACCAGGTACCATCACCATAATCCATCGGCATTCCAACGAGCACGTACCCATTTGTTTGGGGAATCGAAGAGATATAATCCAGCTTAACGCCGACTGCAGCACTGTTTCCATTGACGGGACAACCTTGTGGATCCGTGCATAAAAAGCCCTGGCTGGGCAGACAATCCCATTTTTCTGCATCGGCAAAACTGAGCGTGTGCTTTCCGCAAGTCACAGGTGCACCATTTACTTCCGGCGATTGAATTTCTTGTGACTGCGACGTTTTGACTGCGTCCCGCATGCTGCATCCTGCTGCGGCGAATATCATCGTTACGATAAGTGAATAAGCGTGGTGACGATTCATTATTGTTCCTCTTTTATGTTTAACACCATAACACCCGGCATTGGGAAGAGACTATCTCCATCCGCGGCCATTATGACATACATTTTTGCACACGATCAACTATTTCGAGCGGCATATGGATCAAGGGGCACCCCAAAACACAGCAGCGCCCGCGTATTGGCGCAGCCAATAGCGGGCGTTTGGCGAGCCGTATGGGCGGCAGCCCATAGGCGAGCGACATACAACAAAGATTGCGCGAGGAGACAAAGATGCGTTACACTGTGCCGCGCGATCACGTGCTTCGAACATCGCACGTGAATACCGCACCAATCCTTCAGTTTCCATCGTTCTGAGCGGTGGAGATTCGGAATTATCACGATGTTTTAATGGAAATGCTTGAAAGGAAGTACCGAAATGGCAGACGAAGAAACCAAATCGCGGGAAGACCAATCTGTAACAGATGATGTCGATGAGGCAGAGCGCGAAGATGCGCAAACGACAAAGGAAGAATCCGAGTCGGCATTTTCTGCTGAGCTTGAAAAAAAGGCAGAAAAGATACTGAGCGCGGTCGATCGAATATTGGACAGCAATGACAAGATTCGTGCAGTATGCAAGAAATATGAGCGCAAAGCTTTGATCTATGCAGAAGATAATGACGATGATGAGAAATACCTTTATATGGATGCGGGCAAACGCATCATTACGCATTATTCGGATCGGGCGAGTGTATCGGGCGGACTGACGGGGCTTCCGTCGATGCTTCCCGGCATGGGAACGATTATTTCAATGGTTGGTGCGTCGGCTGCCGATATCGTGCTGATGCTGAAATTCGAGATAGAAATGTCGCTGTGTCTTTGCTGCCTGGCCGGTTTTGATATCGACGACGAGCGCAGCCGTCAGCTGGCGTATGCGCTGGCGGTTGTATCATCGCGCGATATACTTTCGAGCCGCAGCGAGGATGTGCAGTCAAAAGCCATCGTCAAATCTGCATTTTGGGATTATTCCGTGCGCGAACTGAGCAAACACGTCATTAAAACTGTAACGACTATACTTTGTATGAATATCACCAAAGGCATGTTTAAAGCGCTTCCATTTGTAGGGATTGCCGTTGGCGCTTCGTTCAACAAGGTAATCACCAGGCGTACGGGACAGTGCTGTCTGGATGCGCTGTGGCTGCGCCGCCATACATCGTCCGACACCGAGAATACAGCGGCGGATGATATCGTTTTGGATGCAGAAATACTAGACTGAAAGGAACAATGAAATGACAGATACAGACTGGACAAAGAAAATATGGAATGAAGCGAATCCGTCTCCGAAACATGAGGTGGTCTGCCGTCATTGTCATGTCAGAAACCGGGTGATTGTGTCGCGAGCGGCAATAGAACCCGAAAAGTTTATATGTGCCCAGTGCAAGGAACCGCTGTTCCTGACACCGGATGAACCGCTTGTATCGCTGTCGTCGCGTTCTTTTGAGCATCCGCTGGATGCGAGCACGCTGCGCACGCTGCGGGCAATTCCCGGTGTTTCCATTCTATTTAAGACTTTCTACAAACAGCTGAACGAACGGGCACTTTTATACAATTTGTCTGCGAATGCGATTCACTGCAGCGATGAGCAGTTCCCGGAATTGAATAGTATCGTTCAGCGTGCATCAGATCGACTGGACAGCCGGCTGAACCTGAATATATTTTTCACGTCGGCGCCATATTCGAATGCCTTTACGAGCGGCGGTTCGGGAGCGATTTTGTGCTTCAGCACGGCATTGCTGAACCATCTTACGGATGATGAGCTGCTGTTTGCGTCCGGTCATGAAATCGGTCATCTGATGTCCGAACATACGATTTCCGGCCTTTTGCTCAAAGTGCTGCTTTCGGGCGGTTTAAGTGCATTGCCCGAAATTGCGCGGTATTTGTCTTTCCCGATACAGATGGCGCTGCTCAAGTGGAGCCGGTGTGCGGAACTGACGGCGGACCGTGCAGGTCTGCTGGCCTGCCGGAATGTGACGACGGCCCTGAACTGCATGATGAAGATGGCGGCCGGCAACGATCCCGGCGTGACATCGCGAACCGAACTGTCGCTGGCCGCTTTTGTCGAGCAGGCATACAATCTGAAAACTCAGGATTCCAAGATGCTCGATTCGATAGTGGCCTCTCTGTTTACACGTCAGCAGACGCATCCGCTGATTGCATGGCGAATTCTGGAGCTGCTGGATTGGGTCGAAAACGGGAATTACTTCGATATTCTGTCTGGGAAATATATATAGGGCGGCTATCGGCTGCGCCGATACGCCGCCCGGGCGGGCTATGCGCAGATGCGCATACGCCCGTCCTCATGATGTACGCAAAGTCGTGAGGCAATGAACACAATAGTGATTCTACCAAATATATTGAACCCCTACGGGGTTCTGTTTTGGGGAATTCCGCCAATCCCCCGGCGTTGCCGGGGGCTATTGATATAAAAGCCCTACGGGCTTTTGATAAAACGGTATCAGCAGACATTGCGTACGCCGTGACGCTCGCCTTTCGCACAAAAAGAAGATGATGAATAAACGATTCATTTGTGTTGCCATTGCCATGTCGCTGATGGGATGTGCAGGCAGCAATCATACAATCGAAAACGCCGCGAATCATGATATAGATAGCGTGGATTCAAGCGAACAAGCGCAAATGCCCGTCATCAGTGAAGATACGGATGATGGGGCACTGGCAATTGAAGAATCCGGGCAAATATATAAAGCATGTCACGAAGGTGAGGGGGGATTGTATGAACTTTCGGCGGATGCTGCGATTACAGGGCAGACTGGGGAACTGCAATCATATGTAGCCACAGAGGCCGATGCAAATGCTGATGATATCGACTCTGCCACAGAGTCACAGCAGTTTCCCGAGGTTGTGCAGTCAAATAGTGACAAGGTAATCTACCTCACCTTTGACGACGGTCCATCCAGCATCACCCCCAAAGTGCTCGATATTCTAAAGCAAGAAAACGTTAAGGCGACATTCTTTGTAACCGGACACCACGAAGACTATGTACATTTAATCAAGCGTGAGTACGAGGAAGGACATGCGATTGGCGCCCACTCGTTCAGTCACAAATACGAAATCTATGCGTCTCAGGAGACCTATTTTAAAGACCTCGAAAGACTCCAGAAGATTATTGAGAAATATACAGGCAGCCGCACCAGACTGATTCGGTTTCCCGGCGGCAGTTCCAACGCTTCATACCGTCTCTACAATGATGACCCATATTTTATGAACAAGCTGTGTTATGAAGTACGCCGCCGCGGCTATCAATACATCGACTGGAATCTCTCATCCAAAGACTCCAGCAGTGGCTTTGTATCTGCTTCAACCATCATCACCATGGCGACGCGCGGCGACAAGAACGACATTTGCTTGCTCATGCACGATACTTTTGGCAAAGAGACGACAGTTCAGGCATTGCCAGCCATCATCCAGTACTACAAAGAGAATGGCTACCGCTTTGGCGTTCTCGATACCACATCTTCCGGTTATCATCACGTGCACCGTTTTCCCAGGCGATAGGCGTGCGTAATTATCTGGGGCTCATCCACAGGCCGTCGCATTCTATTTCTGCATGATTTTCTGTCGCCCCTTCGGGGCTAAAATATTGGGGATTCCATTTCCCGGGGGTTCCGCTGACGCTCCACCCCCGGCTGTATTCTGCCGCCCCTCCGGGGCTATCATCGCAAGCATCCAACAGGATTTTGAGAATGCGGTATTGGCAAGCAGTTTAAGAATGCGACAGCCCTGGGCCCCTCCCCTATTTCGCCTAAACTGTACCGATTGGAAAGTCTGCATGGTGTAAGCAGTATTTCGGCAGTCCTGCCCGGCAATTTTACTTGTATCCACAAGCACACTAATATATATTAATTATGCGGTTTGTCTGGTAATCATTGACTCGTCCGCGATGGAAGGAGCCAAATGTTACACAAGGCGTCGATACAAGTCACATTAAGGCCGAACGATGAAACACATTGTATTATTCTGCTGCATATTTATGCTGATATTGACCGCAGGAACAGGCTGCAAAACCAAAAAGCCGGTTTCTGAAGAAGCAGCGCAGCCAGACAGAGAAATGACGAGTGCTGCGCTGGAAGCGGCAGCAAACAAGGTGAATGCTGCGCTGGATGCCGCAAACAAAGCGAATGCGGAGGATGCGCGAGCAAAGGATAGTGTTCCCGCTGGCGATGCTGCAAAAGATGAAAATGCAGCACCTGCCGCAGCATCGAAAAAGTGCGAGAAATGGGGCACCAATCCATTGTTTGCGGATGGGCATGAGTTTGTTTACGATATTACCGAGTCCCACAAAGCGTGCTGCAATCTTGACGAAGATGATCCCAAATGGGAATGCGATAAAGATGGCGATTGTACAAAGGAAAGCACTGGCAAATTGAAGTGCAAAGTCTCATTAATTGAGGCAGAATCGTTTTTCTGTGCATCCCAAATGATTTGTATGGATTCGGATGGCAAAACAGTTGACGTCAAGAATTCGTTTACAGATTTTGACTATAGTATGGCAGGCTATTGGATAATCGATGCCAATGGCTTATATCATCTGAATTCGGATGATAAGCTCAGCCTGAATAAACAAGCCGAACCCGGCGATTGTAAAAATACGAAATATATTCTCTGCATCCCCGAGACCCTGGCTTATGAATATGCCGGGTTTTCAAAGGCAGAGCCAGTTATTTCGTTTGTAAAATACAAAGAAATGGATACAGACAGTGATGATGAGAACTTTTCATCATCACGCACAATCACACATAATGATGCGACCTGGGAACGCAAGGATGATGCTTCGGGTGCAGATGAATTCTCGCAGTCTGTATCGTTTGACGAAAAGCGCGGCATTACTGAATTTAAAACGCATTTTGCCGGTGGATCGGAGAGTGATACCATCGTGAAGCTGCAGTAATCACAAAGCAATACGAGGAGCAGGCAGCATGAAGAATAGCATCAGTCGTCTGGCAATTGCGGCATTGTGCGTTACAGGCGGATGCAATGACGATTCAACCATCAGCATCGCCACCGTCAACGATGAAAACGCCAACAAACCGCAGGTGTGCGAAACCGAAGGCCAGGTGAAATGCGGCGACACGTGCATCGACCCGCAGACCGACCGGAGATATTGCGGTGCAGATGCAAATTGCGAGCATTATACGACGTGTGACGCAAGTTTACAGGAATGCCGGAATGGATCGTGCGAGCCCACGACGACGCATCCAGACCAGCCCGTAAAATGTGAGACCGGTGAGCACGTTTACGACAAGATCTGCGAGCCGGACAGCATCGATCACTGCGGTGCGCATGGCCGTGCATGCAGCCAGGAGATCGAGGGATGGGCCAGCGGCAAATGCGAATCGGGCCAGTGCGTGCCGGAGCAATGCGAGAGCCACAAGCATCTGAACGGAAACAGCTGCGAAGATGACAGCGCCGCGCACTGCGGCAGTGCGGATATTAACTGCGCAACCGCCATCGAAGGATGGAAAGATGGCGAGTGTACAGATGGCACATGCGTCGTTTCGAGCTGCACCGACGGCTATCACCTCACAACAACCAATTCGTGCGAGCCGGATCCGCAGGGGTGCGAAATCGCAGGCCAGGTGAAATGCGGCGACACGTGCATCGATCCGCTGCGCAGCGCAGCATATTGCGGTGCAGATGAACATTGCGAACATTATACCGCCTGCAGCGACAACTATCTTTGCTCCGACGGCGCATGCAAATATGACTATGACAGCGTAAGTGCCAACGATCCCAGTTTTGCGACCGATGACGGCATTCCCGATGGCATTTCATTCAGACTGATTAACAAAACGGGAAAAGATATTTGTTTTTCGGGGAAGTTCAAACCCTATATCAAGAAAGACGGTCCCCATAACGGCTGGAACAGTGACGGCACCGGGTCTCCAACGACTCAGGAGCTGGAATGCCATATCACGCCGCCGACCAGTACAGACGACGGATGGCCGCATTGGCATGTGAACGACATCACCCTGGCAAATGGTGAATCGAAAGAATTCAGTTTGACGGAGTTCAAGGAATACCAGGGCAATGGCAGCTTTGTGCAGACGATCACCATACCAATGGACACCTATACGAACGGCGAATGGTATTTTTTGGCAGAAGACAATGTCGCCGCAGGCGGCCCTTCGATCAAATTAGGTTTTGCAGCCATGGAGAACGACGGGGTACGAAGCAACAGTGCCTATATCATTCACGTCAGGCCGGTTAAAGCCAGTGATGCCATGGTCCAGAAAGGCAAGAAATATAATCTGATTATATACCAGGCCGATACCGACAGTAAGTATTGGTATTGCGACTGATATCGGGAATACCGCAAAGCATCACGTCAATCACCCAAGATAGTGCGAAAAACAATCTGCAAACAGCAATCATGCATTGCTACGAATTACCCCGAAGAACAAGAACAACCGGTGATTGACGGCTCACCCACACAAAGGAGAACAAAGATGAAAAAGATGGCGATAATGTTTGCAGCATCAGCGTTTATGGTATTTTTTGCGGGCTGCAAATGTGAATGTGAAGCGCCGAAGTGCCCGGATTGCCCGGATTGCGCAGCAGCGACCTGCACCGAAGCGGCAGCCCCCGAGGCCAAAGCGCCCGAAAAAGCCGAAGCAGACAAACCAGCGGTTGCAGGGGCACCAACAGGAGAACGCGATATGGAAGGCATGAAAGAAGTATTTGATTTTATAAAGAAACAGAAAACGTATTATCTGGCGACGGTCGAAAACGACCAGCCGCGCGTGCGTCCGTTTGGCACGATAGAGATATTCGAAGGCAATTTGTATATACAAACCGGCCGCAAAAAGAATGTCTCTCACCAGATGGAAGCGAACGGCAAGATCGAGTTGTGTACATTCGACGGCGAGCGCTGGCTGAGACTGGCTGCGACGGCGACAGCCGATGATCGGATCGAAGCGCAGACGCATATGCTGGATGCCTATCCGGATCTGAAAAAGATGTATCAGGCGGGCGACGGCAATACGGTGGTGTACAAACTGACCGATGTGACGGCGACATTTAATGGATTTGGCAGCGAACCACGGGTGATCCGGTTCTAGGCGGCCATACATGGTGGGGGGCGGCCACACAGGGCCGCCCCTACGTGTTTGCTTATCTCTCACCCAGTTGGAAGGTAAAAATAGATTATGATGCAAGCAACTGTACAGACAAAATATATCCTATCGGCAATAATGCTGCTGCTTTTTATCGTTTGTGCAGTTGTATGTCTGAGCATGCCTCCGCGTTCATCAAATGCGCAGACGCCCGTGGCGCCGAACGCCGGCAAGAATGGTATATGTGCAATATTCTACGTCGAAATGGTAGAATATGATGATTATACGAGGTCGGAAAACAAACACTTTAAAGATGTCGCGCGCCGGTTTGCAGATACCCGGAAAGGCAGATGCTATGCGATGTATAACGAAGACCTGGTCGTCAACGAGGTGAACGTTTTCAAAACCGGAAAAAACTTTCTGGATACGCTTGGGCGTATAAGCAGAGAAATCGGAAAAGTATCAGAACTATATATATTCGCGCACGGCGTTCCGCTGGGAATTGTGGGGGCCAGCGAGGATAGTTTGGGCATCCAGCTGATGTGCGTTGACAGCCATTGTCTGAGTCCGTCCGATTTTGCATTTGCCATAAAGCAATATCTTACCAACGATGCCAATGTCGTGCTGCATTCGTGCAGCGTATCGGTTTCGCCGTCGGATGGCTATTTCAGGGATCAGCTGTTTGACGAAACACCGCTGCAGATGCAGTCTGAATCGATAAAAGCCGAACAAATCACTGCATCCGGCACCATCATCTATTCGATGAATATTACATCCAACGAAAACTACGTCATTCATTACAACGGGTATAATGCGGCCGGGACCCTGGTTATCGCGGGCGCAGTGATGGCTAACGGCAAGCGTTATCCATTGAAAAAGCAGATCGACATCCATGAGTTCTTAGATCTGGATACAGTAAAAAACAAAAGCAAGCATCTTTCGCTGCCGGTATCAGCGGATTGGTTTACAGATGAAGGCGATGTGCCCAAAGACGCATTGCAGGGCACGACGATCGAACTGGATTTGACGCTGGAACAGGAATATTCTTTTGCCGAATCGCTGACGCGGGAGATTGCGCGCCTCGACAGCACAAGCAAAGTGACGGTATGGGGACACAATAATTACACCAAAGCCGGTTACAATTGCGGCTGGGTGAAACATACCGTCGATCACCCCGAAGCATCATCCGTTTCGGCCACGGGCAAAGCGACAGATACGATGCCGCTGAAACTACAGTGCGGATCCCACGCCACCTGCGACGGGAAATCCCCAATTGTGAAAGCGAAGGTGTGCAATGAATAGAATATCACGCATTCCAAGATACATACTGGCTGCTGCAGCATTATTATGTGCGCCGGCAATTTGTGATGCCCAGTCCCCCGATATCGTTAATGATGTATATGTTTCGTTAACGACCAGCAACGCGGATCTGCTTTTGCCAACCCAAACGCAGAGCACCGAAAATCGTATAAATGCACTCAAGACGAGGCGCTATTCGTGCGAACTCGGCAAGCGTCCCAAAGACTTGCATGAAACTGCGTATGCGACCAGCGCGGACCGATCTGAATTGATACATCTGCATGCGCCGGCCGTATTCACCGCCGATCATTATATTCTGGCGAGCGATGGTTTTTCGCTGTATCAATTCGAGCGAGCAGATACAAATAAGCAAGCGGGTCTGCAGCCGAAATATACATCCGATCAGATTGTCGCAGGCGTCACAGACAAGTTGGTGATACAGAAACAGCGCATCGGCAGACAATCGTGCATCACAAGCGCACCGCTATCAAATCCGGCCGATGTTTCACAGATTTTTTGCAGCGATAAATATTATAAAGCGCAATACTATGGCGAAGCCGTATATATATTGACGGAAGCGCCGTGTCCCAAAGGCGGCAAAAGCTGCCGCAACCCGTCGGCATCGCTGGAGCGGTATGAATTGGACGGCAGCAAGCGATGGAACGTCACGCTGAACGACAATATATCGGCGCACATTGCCGGTATGACGCATCATACCATTTTGATCATCGATTCGAATGGTTCGATTACGGCGCTTGACAGCGAAACCGGTTCAACGCTGTACGCCAGGAATTACCGCGACGAACTGGCTTTGGAAAAAGATTACTATCAATTCAACCATTTTTGGGTCGATGAGGCTTCGGGACTGTTTATCGTTGCCGCACGACATCACAACGTGATTTCGGTTATTGATATCAAAACCGGAGATATCATAAAAAAGCACGATTTTGGCAAAGCCTATGCGCACAATAAGTTTTTGGAAGAAGATTACCATTATATCGAGCTGGGGGATTTTGCGTTTCCGCTGAATAATGTGATGGGCATGGATAATGGCGTGATGTATCTGAGAAAAGATAAAAACGTCATTGCAGCGATCGAGCTGAAAACCGGCAAACAGCTTTGGAAATATGATATATTTGGCAGTCCGTTAAACGACACCCCCGCACAGAACCGCGAGGATATTGCGTATCAAATCGGGGATATCCTAATCACCGACGATCTCGTTATTGTCGGATATGATAAATATGCAACTGCGCTGAAGAAATCGACCGGCGAAACGGTGTGGAACTATAGTTTCTTTCCGTTTAACGGGCATTTTGGATACCAGATGTTTCTGTCGTGCACAGGAGATCATTTGATGGTGCAAAGCGACAGAATCTATTTGTACAACAGTATATAGTTTTTCGTTAATCGCTTATCGCCGTCTGAAGAAGATATATCAGGGGGGCGGCGGCGATACGGCGGAGTGCTGAGGCTGACGTTCGCGAGCGCGCGATTGATGTGGGTTGGCACCAGCAGCAAATGAGGCCGTATTGCCCAGCGGGCAATAGGCCGAATCGCAAGCCGTATGCGCACGCAGTGCGCATAGGCGCATACCTTAATCTGCGGCGGGTTCAGCGTTATCTGGCTGGAATTGTGCGCGCAGCGATTCGAAAGTGTCGTTTTCGAGGGATTCGCGGACGCGGCGCATCAAATCGAGATAGAACGTGATGTTGTGCATGGTGAGGAGGATGACGGCGGTGATTTCCTTGGCGACGAAGAGGTGTCGGATGAAAGCGCGGGAGAAGCGGCGGCAGGCCATGCATTTGCAATTTTCGTCGAGCGGGCGCAAATCGTTGCGGTAAGCGGCGTTGCGGATGTTCAGGCGTTTGCCGTTCTGAACGAAGACGGTGCCCATGCGGGCGTTTCGTGTGGGCATGACGCAGTCGAACATATCGAGACCGGCGGCGACGCCTTCGACGAGATCCCACGGCGTGCCGACGCCCATGAGGTAGCGCGGGAAATCTTCGGGCATCTGGTAGACGAATTTTTGACACATGTCGTGCATTTCGGCCGGGGTTTCACCGACCGAGAGGCCGCCGACCGACAGGCCCTGGAACGGCATTTCGACGAGGGCTTCGAGGTGGCGCAGGCGCATGTCGAGTTCGAGACCGCCCTGCACGATGCCGAACAGGCCCTGATGCGCGGGGCGTTCGCAGCGGGCGCATCTTTCGGCCCAGGCGATGCTGCGTTTGACGCTGGCTTCGACGCGGTCGTGCGTGGCCGGGAGGGCGACGCAGTCGTCGAGCACCATGGCGATATCGCTGCCGATGGCGCCCTGGATTTCCATGCAGAGCTCGGGCGTATAGAAATGGCGGCTGCCGTCGATGTGCGACTGAAAATGGACGCCGTCGGGGTCGAATTTGCGCATTTTCGACAGGCTGAAGACTTGGAAACCGCCGGAATCGGTGAGGTATGCGCGGTTCCAGTCGGCGAGTTTGTGGAGTCCGCCGGCCTCACGGAGCAAATCGATGCCGGGACGCAGATAGAGGTGATAGGAGTTGGCGAGGATGATGGCGGGATCGAGCGCCTCGACCTGTTCGACGCTGAGGGCTTTAATCGTGCCGTTGGTGCCGACCGGCATAAAGACGGGGGTCTGGATATCGCCGTGCTGCGTGTGAACGATGCCGCGTCTGGCTTTGCCGCATTTTTTGAGCAAAGTGTAGGAAATGGGGCCTTTCTGCATGATGTGACCTTTGAAATGGCAAAAAAAATCCCCCCGTGAGGTGGAGGGATTTTTGTAGGAAAGCGTAGGATTTAGAAGCTGAAGCCAGCCACGACGCCGCCGCCATCGTTTGTCACAGCGGGGCTGACATAGAGATCTTCGTGGGTGGCGAAGAGATCCTCGTCTTTATCGGAGCGGACGAGGAAGAGGATGACGGAAACGACGGCAGCGACAGCGCCGGTTGCATAGAGGATGTTCGCGATCATCGCGCTCTGTGCGGCTTTGTCTTTGTAGTCTTTTGCTTCGCTCTGATGTTTGAGTGTGTCGAAATTGTTCTGTCCTGTCGCACTGCGGTTGGCATCGATGACTTTCTTGAGTTTGTCGTCGTTATCTTTGGCATCGAGACCGAAGTAGATACCAGCGCCGATGGCGCCTGCGGCGACGACGGCGACGACGATTCCGGAGATGAGCTGAGCCATGGGCAGCGGAGCGGATTCTTCGACGGGCTTGGCGGCGAGGATATCGCTGATGTTACCGGTATCGATATTGAACAAGCGGAGCAGAGCGCCGCCGATATCCTGTTCCTGTTTGCGGCGGCGGGACTGCGTATCGAAGAAGATGGAGTTCTTGTTGACGGCAGTGCTGACGTCGATGAGATCGAAGGAAATCTGGGGCTGATCACGACCGGTGGTATAGATACGGCCGACAACGATATTGGCGGCACCGATATCACGGCCCATACCGGCGAGGCAGGCGGGTTCTTCGACGCAGTTCATGCGCTCGTCGGCCGACATAGCGTTCAGTTTTTCGGTGATGGGGATACCTTCGACGGAATCGTACTGGGCATAAGCCTCGGCTTTGAGCTGTTCGACGGTGGATTCGGTGAGCTGCTCAAGCGTGGTTTCGGGGGTGTCGTCAACGGGCGTGAAGATGACCAGATTGACGGGCTTGCCGTTGTTCGGCATTTCGAAAGTCTTGCCAAGATTGAGCGGCTGCTGAGGCGTTTCGTCCGTAAAATTGAAATCATCCGCGCTCTCATCGGTAAAATCGAATGCACCCTGTGCCATTGCCACCGGCGAGAGTGTCAAATTAAACGTCACGAGTACTATAAGCGAGAGCAAACGTTTAAAGAAACCCGCTTTGAACAAAGTACTGGCCATGTCGCCTCCAAACTATCTGAATCCAAAATTGCATAAGGTTTGTCATGGTTTCGATATAAACCAAAACGGAGTTTAGTTTATGCGATGTCCATCCGGATTGCAAGAAATTTGTATTGGGCGAACGGGGTCGGGGTAGCTGTTAAGCTCCTGATGCCGTTTGGACGGCTTGCAGCCGTAAGCACTTTAATTGCGCGGCTACGCGCCGCAGGCGGCAAGGGGCCACCGCATTTATTACTTTTCTGGGCCCCTCCCCCATTTCGCCTAAACCGTGCAGTGTGGGAAAGACTGCATGGTGTAAGCAACCATTCATCCAGGGTTAAATGCGGTAGTCGCCTCATCACAGTGACAAATTGTTGACCCCAATTTTATTCTGCGTTAAAAAGCCTCGCCCTTTGTCTGGGGGCTTGGATCTTTCTTCATTCATACTTATAAGGATAAGGCTTTTTATGTATTCAACACAGGAATTCCGCAAGAATCTTAAAATCGAAATCGACGGCGAACCCTACGTGATCGTCGAGTGCCAGCATGTGAAACCCGGCAAGGGCGTTGCCTTTGTAAAAACGCGCTACAAAAGCCTGATTACGGGCAACGTGCTCACGAACAATTTCCGTTCGGGCGACACCGTCGGCAAACCCGATCTCGAAATGAAAGACATGGAATATCTGTATCAGGAAGACGACAAATACGTCTTCATGGATCAGACGACCTACGATCAGGTCCATATCGAGAGCAAGAACATCGAAGAAGCCATCCCCTTCCTCAAGGACAACATCAACGTCGAAGTGCTCTTCTATAAAGGTAAGCCCATCAGCATCGAACTGCCGAATTTCGTGGTGCTCAAGGTGACGAAGAGCGATCCCGGCGTGAAAGGCGATACGGCACAGGGCGCAACGAAGCCCGCAACGCTCGAAACCGGCGCAACGATTATGGTTCCGCTGTACCTGAACGAAGGCGAATACGTCCGCGTCGACACACGCACCGGCGAATTTGTGGAACGCGCCAAGGCCGAATAATCGCGCAGAACTTCACTTTTGGTGAGGGGGACGCCCCCTGCGGCGCTATCGCGCTTTTCGGGCGACCACACGGGGTCGCCCCTACAAGCTTCGATACGCGCCTACCCCCGATGCGGGGCTCTGCCCCGCAACGCCCCGGTCGGCAGCCAGCCCGCAGAGTGGCGCAAATCACCAAAGGCAGAGCCAATGAATAGACCGGCAGTATTACCGCATTTTATAATTAACCTGACATTGCTTACACCATGCAAACCAGCCAAAACAGTATCGTTTAGTGAAATGGGGGAGGGGCCCCATTTCGACCCTTGCAGGCCATAGCAGAAAGCAGGCATATAGCAGGATCCAAACAATAATGCGGATTCCAAAGGGCTCAGCCCTTTGGCGGGGTCTGGGGCAGAGCCCCAGATAAGTAAATGCGGTAGCACTGAATAAACCGGCGAATAGAAATGTTATATGGCACGGCTGAATTGCCGTGCCATTTTCGTATTTACCATTAAGGATAGTCATGATCATTCAACCACAGTACTGGCCGCGGATTCTGCGCATGGCCGTACCCATTGTGATCGCCATGCTCACCCAGACGTCCGTGAACATACTGGACACCGTGATGGTCGGGTGGCTGGATCCCAGTTATGCCGTTGCAGGGCAATCGGCATTGAGTTTTTCGACGCCGCTTTTATGGCTGTTTGGCGGATTTTTAAGCTCCGTAAGCATCGGAACGCTGGCGATTGTCGCGCGGCGGCAGGGCGAAGGGGATTATAAGCTGGCAGGCGCAGCGCTGACCAATGCGGTGACGATTGCGGTGATCTCATCGCTGGTCGTCGGAACGCTGGCCTATACCTTTGTGCCGCAGATATTCAGGGGGCTCATCGACAACGATGCCGTGGTAGCTTTTGGCGTGCCGTACGCAAGGTTCCGGCTGCTCGGGGTGCTGAGCATGGTGACCACCGCAGCCATCAAGGCGTTTTTCGATGGCACAAACAAAACCTATGTCCATATGGTCGCTGCCATCGTGATGAACCTCGCCAACATCGCGCTGAACTACGTATTTATCTTTGGAGCAGGACCGATCCCCGCATTTAATGTTGCCGGTGCCGGTCTGGCATCACTGGTCGCCACCTATATCGGACTGGCCATTATGATCGGATGGTCGCTGCTGCCCACAATTCGCAGACTTTACAAGCAGTATCGCCCAAGCAGCCTGAATCTGCGCACCTGCTGGAACATCATCCGGGTGTCGGTGCCTTCGGGATGTGCCAACATCTTTGTGATGAGCGGTTTTTTGATCTTCTTTAAATTCGTGGCACTGCTGGACGAAGACAGCGTCAGCACGATGCTCAAATCGGTATCGGCCTTTGGAACCGATACGATTCCCGCATGGATCGAAGCCCAGAACAAGGCGATTGATGCAGGATTCGGCGTAAACAGCCTGTGGTCGACCGATGTTTCGGCCGTAATGATGCAGGCGCATCCGCCGATTTACAGTTCTTCGTCGAATGTGCTCGTCTCGATTCTGTCGGTCACATTTATGAGTGCCATGGCCTTTGGAACGGCAACGGCATCGCTCGTTTCGCAGTCGCTGGGGCAGAAGGATGCACGCCGTGCCGAGACATACGCTTACGAATCGGCCAAGATCGCGTTCATTCTGTTCTCAATACTGGGCTTCATCACGTTTATGATTCCCGAAACGATCGCAGGGTGGCTGTCAGGCGTGAACGGCGTTATCGCCGCGACGGCCGAAGTATTGCGGCTGCTGGCGCCCGGGCTTCCGGTGATCGCATGCGCACTCATCTTTACGCAGTCGCTGTTTGGCGCCGGCTGCACCAAATTCGTCATGTTCGTCGAAGCGGGTCTGCATTTTACCTGTCTGATACCATTATCGTATCTGATAGGCATCGTGCTTGGCTGGGGCGTTCTGGGCATGTGGGGCGCCGTACTGGTTTATGCATCGGCGCTTTGCATCATTATGTTCTGCAAGCTGAGAGCCGGTGGCTGGAAGAAGGTGATTTTATAATCGAGCGCGCTCCTGCGGGGGCGCAATGCCGGAGCGGCCCTGCGGGGCCGGCCCGGCGGCGATTGGCGATCGACAACCGAATAAAATTTACCACATAGGGTGCCGAATTTAATTTTTTGTATTTGATTAAAATTTTGGCACAGAATTTGTCGATTGTATTTTATTTTGCAACCACATTTGTTGCCGAATAAATTCCACAAAATTTAAGAATATCCAAATTGACCGCAAATTAAATTTTGGGCCACGGGTAAGATATTTTGTGAAACCCTTGCACTTTGTGATGAAATGTGCTATAGGTGCGCATCTGTAGGACATTGGCTGTAGAGGGTCAATGTCTATGTGTGTTTTTAACCGGCCAAAAAGGCCGAAACAACAGCCGGGTGGCTGAATTGGGAGATAAAGGTTCGTATGGATAGTAAACTTTTGAAAATCTGTCTTGCCGCATGTATTTCGTTGAGTGCAGCAGCATGCGAAGAGACAAAGAATGGTGGTCTTGATTGTGATTCTTCGTGGGTACCTGAATGTTTATCGGAAACATCGTATGTTGCCTGCAACAATGGCCGTCTTGAAGGCGTGGATTGCGCGGCACTTGGCCAGGGCAAATGCGTGGCGGATGCAACCGTTGGTGCAAAATGTGATGGTGCTGTTGTGAACAATTGCGGCAATGGTGCGATTGATGCTGGTGAAGAATGTGATGGTTCAAATCTGAACAACAAATCGTGCGCAGATTACAAGGGTGCCGGTGCAACGGGCAGCCTGAGCTGCAGCAGCGATTGCAAGATCGTGTCGAGCGCATGCCAGTCGGCAGTCGTAAGCTGCAACAACGACGGCGTGAAAGGGGATGGTGAAGAGTGCGACGGCAGCGATTTTGGCGCCAAATCGTGTGAAGATTACCAGGGTGCCGGTGCAACGGGCAGCCTGAGCTGCAATAACTGCGCGATCGATTCGAGCGCCTGCACGGCTGCGGTTAATCCCTGCGGCAACGGCAGCATTGATACCAATGAAGAATGCGACGGCTCGAATCTGAACGGTTTAACTTGCAGTGATGTCCTTGGCCGCAGCGCCAATGGCGATCTGAGCTGCGACAGCGACTGCAAACTCGTCAAATCCGCATGCACCCCGCTCGTGATTGATACGTGCAACAACGACGGCACCAAAGATGATGCAGAAGAATGCGATGGTGCCGATTTCGGCGGCAAATCATGCGCTGATTTTGCTGGTGAAGGCGCAACCGGTGTGCTGGCTTGCGATGGCTGCGTCATCGACTACAGCGACTGCGAAGAAGCGGATCCCTGCGGCAACGGCCGACTTGATGATGGCGAAGATTGTGACGGTTCGAATCTGAACGGCAAGAGCTGCGCCGATGTGTTAGGCGAAGGTGCCACCGGCGACCTGAGCTGCAGCGCCGTCTGCCTGTTCAATGCGATCGACTGCAAATCTGCAATTATCGATACCTGCAACAACGACGGCGTCAAGAATGGCGATGAAGAATGCGACGGCAGCGATTTTGGCTCCAAATCGTGCGTAGATTACAAGGGCGAAGGTGCCACCGGTGACCTGAGCTGCCGAGGCTGCGTAATCGATTCCAGCGCATGCCGGGCTGCCGTGAGCGCTGATTGCGGCAACGGCGCTATCGATTCCGGTGAAGAATGCGATGGTTCAAACCTGAACAACAAATCGTGTGTTGATTACAAGGGCGAAGGCGCCACGGGCAGCCTGAGCTGCAGCGACAGCTGTACAATCGTCTCCACCGACTGCAAGGCTGCTGTGGTGAATGACTGCGGCAACGGCGCAATTGATCCCGGCGAAGAATGCGATGGTGATTTACCCATCGTCGGTAAATCCTGCGTTGATTACAAGGGTGCAGGTGCCACTGGTGAACTGAGCTGCAATGCAAGCTGCAAGATCGATTCGAGCGCATGCAAGGCTGCTGGTGTTGATCCCTGCGGCGACGGCGTGTACGACGAAGGCGAAGACTGCAGCTGCGAAAACCTTGTAGATGATGTTTGCACATCAGATGGTAAGGTCGCATACTGTGCAACGGGTAATAAAACCCATATCATTGCATGTGATTCTGGCTGCACACTTCTGGATGCCAGCGATATTGTGGAAGAGGAGTACTGGTCTGCAGAATGTAAACATCCCGGCTTTGACGAAAAATGCACAGCGGCTGGCGATCTGATCGATGGCTACTGCTTCGTTGAGGAGTATGAAGGTGAGGAGTATGCCCTCGGTGTCCAGTATTATTGCGCCAAAGACAAAAATGGTAACCTCGGCACGATCGATCTTTTGAACTTCGACGATTACGAAGAATGCGATGACGGATGCAACGACAGCAATACAGCATGCAAGGCATCCGCAACCTGCGGCGACGGCGTGTACGACCTGGGTGAAGCCTGCGAATGCGAAAACCTCACCAGTGATATCTGCCTGCCGAATGGCAATGGCGCATTCTGTAGCCAGGGCGAAATCGCCATCGTCGAATGCAGCAATGGATGTGCGCTTGTTGATTTCAGTGCAATGCTCGGTTCAGAGTACTGGAGTGCAGAATGTAAACGCCCCGCGATTGACGCGCAGTGTTCAGCGGCTGGTGATGAGATTCCTTTCTGTGCAGTTGATGGCTCGTTGAGCTATTCATCGAATTATTATTGCGGCCCAACCGAAGACGGCGGTCTCGCCACTGTTGATCTGAGCATGTGGGGATCGTATCAAGCCTGTGAAGGTGCCTGCAACGCAGAAGGTACCGCATGCGAAGGTACAATTAGCGATGGTAACAGCTGTGTCGATGATGCAACCCTCAAAATGTGCCAGGACGGTTCGTGCAGAGACTACAATTGCGCAAATGCTTACCTTGAAGGCACAGTTTGCCATGATTTGGGTGGCAGCTATGGCGCATATTGTTATCTGCCATGCACCTCACAGAACACGATTTGTGTAGAGGATAGTTATTATGGCCATGCCAGTGTCACCGGAACCTGTGTAGACGGCTATCTTGCAAATGCCACAGTTACCGCTTGTGCAGGCGGATGTGCGTCTGATGGAACGTGCGAGAAAGTCTCTGATATGGAAGGCACGGCATGTGACCCCAGCTCAGATACGTATTCATGCGCCAGCGACAATAACAAGGTTATTATGAAATGTGACAACAATACGAGCACATGGAAAGCCAATAGATGCAGTGAAGATGGCAGTCTTGAATGTGCCAACATCACCGAAGATGGTCCGGATTGCTATGAGCCCTGCACGAATCCTGGTGCAACAGAAAACGTTTGTGGACCCTACTGGTTCTGGGATGCACTGTTCACAAATACATGCACAGCGACTGCCAACGGCAACTATATGGTCTCCGAGATGGTCGATTTCTGCGACGATGGCTGCAACGAGACAGGTGATGGCTGCAAACAGCTTTCGGAGAAAGCAGGTACACCCTGTGATCCCACAACAGACAAATATGAATGCGATGGCAGTGAGGTCATCCTGGTATGCAATGAGGATTCCAGCAAATGGGCTGCTTATGAATGCGCATCTGCAGTTGGTTCAGGCACGGTGTGCGATGATATTGGGGATGATAATGGTGCATGGTGCTACACAACTTGCGATACCGTTAATGAACATGAGATTTTCTGCAGCGAGGATGAAGGCGAATACTTCAGCATGGACTATGTCTGTAAAGCATACGGTTCTGTAAAATATTGGACCTATGCAAGTGAAACATTCTGCGAAGATGGATTCTGCAACAACTTAACCGGCGAGTGCACTGATCATGCGGTCTACACGGCTTGCAACGATTATCCTGGCGGCTGCCAGCTGTCAGACGGCAGAGACTGCGCAGATGCTTGCGACTCAGGTGAACTCTGTGCAGTAGACGGCACCAAAATTAAGTGCGGTGCATCCTGCAGAAGCGGCGATCCCGATACGTATATCTGCGAATACTACATTGGCACCCAGTGGGAAGGCGATGTGGATGCTTATCCTGCAACATGTTCAGAGTTGTCGGATGGCACCTGGATGTACGTAACCGGTAGCTATATCGAGTGCGGTAAAGTTGCCAATGGTGCGACCTGCACCGAAGGCACCGGCTGCGATTAATCCACACACAACCTAATCATCTATCAATCCCCGGTTCCCCGCGAGCCGGGGATTTTTTTGTGTACGACGGCTGTGTTATTCTTATCAGGTCTTAATCGTTAGTCAGCTTGTCCGTGGGTTTCACCCACGGTTAAAGTATGTCGCACCTGCGGGGCTCTGCTGGTGATGCCTCTTTGGGCAGGAAATAAGCCCCCCGGTAGCTAACGCAACCAGGGGCTATTGATATTGAGATGGCGTTCATGGACGTCGTCCAATCATTGCCAATTGTTGTGTTTCATCGACTTATTTCTTGCAGACAATCGTGCATTTAGATTAAAGTTGCCCTTTGGTGTGAGGCAAATGCAAAGGAGCTGCATGAAACTGCATATCATATCATTAGGGATGATTTGGCTGGGCATCGCAGCAGCCGCTTGTGGCTGCGATAATAAACCCCAGCAACGACAACCATTTGCCGAAGCTGCGGATTTTGTGTGTCCCGATGGCGCCCGGCGAGTGGAAATCCGCGACACGTCTTATCCCGAGTTTTATTGTGTCGGCGAAAAAGGACGCACCGGCACCTGGCTCGAATTCGATGTGAACGGCAGACTGCGCAAACGCGGCGAATATAAAGACGGCAAGCTGAATGGGCCGTGGTTTGCCTATCACGCCGACGGATCGATAGAAACCGCGGGACAAATGGAAAACGACGAACGCACCGGCGTTTGGACACAGAATTATGTAAACGGCGTTCACCGCAGCGAAAAAAGCTATAAAAATAACCAGCTGGATGGCCCGATTAAACTTTATTATATGACCGGTGAACTGATGGCTGAGGGCGGCCACATCGCCGGAATCGAAGAAGGTCCCTGGAAAGTCTATACGCCCGAAGGCAAACTCGCCCGCGAATGCACGCTCGTTCACGGCGAAGAGAAGGATTGCGTGGTGCACGACAAGGATTTTCAGGTGACGACGTATCAATATGAATCAAAAGACAGGGGGCCGCTGTAGACCGAGGGGGTCGTCGGCGTATTTCACCTTATCGCGCCGTGCGGACCGTACGGCGCGATAAGGTGAAATAGCCGCGTAGGGGGACACTTCCCCCTCACCCTTGAGATATTCAGTGGCACCACATGAAATATAAGGAACAGAGATAATGGACGAGAAACTGATAAAACTCAATAACCAGCGCGTATTGGATGTTGTGAAGCATTATGTTGAGCTCTGTGAACCGGCAAAAGTCACGGTGATCGACGATAGTGAAGCGGATGCGCAGCTTTTGCGCGACCGCGCGCTGGGCGGCGGCGAAGAGCATAAGCTCGCGATGGCGGGTCATACCTATCATTTTGACGGGCCGCAGGATCAGGCGCGGGATAAGGCGCACACCAAACTGCTCGTGTCGAAGCCGGTGAATTTTGGTTTCGAGACGGCGACGCTCGACCGCGATACCGGGCTGGCCGAAATGCACGATTTGCTCAAGGGCATTATGCGCGGCAAAGAGATGTTCGTCGCGTTCCATTGCCTGGGCCCGGTGAATTCGCCGTTTTCGCTGCTGGCGCTGCAGATTACCGATTCGGCATACGTCGCGCATTCGGAGGATTTGCTGTATCGGCGCGGGTATGAGGCATTTCGTGCGGCGAATGGTTCGGAAGACTTTTTCGTTTTCGTGCATAGCGCAGGTGCACTCGTCGATGGCGTGACCCGCGATGTCGACAAGCGCAGGATTTACGTCGATCTCGAGGCAAACCGCGTGTTTTCGATTAACAACCAGTATGCAGGAAACTCGGTCGGCCTTAAAAAACTGGCTTTCCGTCTGGCGATTGCACGTGCGCACCGCGAGGGCTGGCTCGCCGAACACATGTTTTTGATGGGCGCTCACGGGCCAAATGGCCGCATCACCTATTTCTCGGGCGCATATCCGTCGGCATGCGGCAAAACCTCGACCGCGATGATTCCCGGCCAGAGCATCGTCGGCGACGATATCATTTATGCACGCGTTTTTGATGGTGAATTGCGCGCCGTTAACGTCGAACGCGGTATTTTCGGCATCATCGAAAACGTCAATGCCGAGGATGATCCCGAAATTTTCAAGGTTTTAACGAACGAAGGCGAATGCATCTTCTCGAACGTTCTGATTTCGGACGACGGCGTCCCCTATTGGACCGGCTCGAACGTCGAACCGCCCGCAGCCGGCGGCAAGCATTTTCTGGGTCAGTGGGTGCCCGGCGACAAAGACAAAGACGGCAAGGAAATCCCCGTTTCGCACAAAAATGCGCGTTATACCATCAGTCTCGAAGCGCTGGCCAACCGCGATCCCGTGCTGCACGACGCACGCGGCGTGCGGCTGGATGCCATGATTTATGGCGGCCGCGATTCGGATACCAGCGTCCCCGTTTGTGAAGCGCGATCGTGGGCTCACGGCGTGCTGCTCGGCGCCTGCGTTGAAAGCGAAACAACCGCAGCAACCCTCGGTCAGGAAGGCGTGCGCAAACACAATCCATACGCCAACCTCGATTTTATGACGCTGCCGCTGTCGAAATACGTCGCCGATCATCTCGCAATGGCCGACAAACTCAAGTCAACGCCCAAAGTCTTCGTCACCAACTACTTCCTCAAGAACGACAAGGGTAAATTCCTGAACCACAAACTCGACAAGAAAGTCTGGATTCTGTGGGCCGAAAAGCGAGTGCATGGCGAAGTCGATGCGATTGAGACGGCGGTAGGATTTATCCCCAAATATGAAGATTTGGTGCCGCTGTTCAAGTCGGCACTCAATAAGGATTACAGCCGCGCCGATTATGAGGAGCAATTCAAAATCCGCATCGACGGCTATCGCGCCAAATGGGCGCGAATGGCTGCAATCTTCGACAAAATCGACATGCCCGAAGCGTTCAAAGCCGAGCTGAAGGCACAGATCGAGAGATTAAAGTAGTTTTTTTCCGGGGCTCTGCCCCGGACCCCGCCAAGGGCCGAGGGCCCTTTACGTTATCCCCCGGGAATAAAGGATGTCACCGACCAAAGTCCCCCTGCCCCATTGGGGAAGGGGGATTTAGGGGGATGGGGCCTGGTAAAACAAATGGCCTGCAACGGACGGAATGGGGCCCCTTCCCCATCCCGCTGAAAACGGTCATGGATGGTATGCTTAAAATTTTGGGGATCTGCCCCAAACCAGCGAGTAGGGGCGACTACATGAATTACGGCCGCAGGCCGTCCTGATAAGCCAAGATCTCCCCCGCCAACAGGACGTTGGCGGGGCGTCGATGTATCGCCATGGATGGCGATTCAGCGACGCAATGCAAAATACATAGAAACCATGCCGGGGGACGGGGGGCAGAGCCCCCAGCCGCGCGGGGGTTGTTAGGGGGCGTGCGCGGTGGCACGTCCCCTAACCGCGTGCGGCGCGTAGCCGCGAAAAATATGTGCTTACGGCCGCAGGCCGTCAAAAAGGACCAAATTTCATGTCACTGTACGCATACGATATTTATTCGGGATACATCGAAGACACGCTGAATGTGCTGGGATCGCGCGATATGACGCTGGTCGAGCGATACGCGAGACTTGGCGATTTTTCGCAGCATTCGCTTGGTCTGCCGTCGGAACTGATGGAAGGCTGCGCCGATGCGATCAATGAGCTCATCATGAATCCGCCCGAAGTGCTCACGACGCCTGCGCAGGCTATTGCCATGCTGGTGATCATGCGGGACGCCGGACAGCGCCGGTTCCGCATCATTACCGATGGCCGTCACGACGACCGGCTTGCCCCGGTTTTTGCGCATCTGAACCATCCCGAGTATTGCAGCGACTTCATTCACAGCGCTATCGCGAACTACACCTCACCGTGTGCCGATGTCGACTGGGGATTTCTGGATGTGAACCAGGTCGAGGCATTGCTGCTCGATGCGATGGGCGACGACAGCTTTAAAGTCACCAAAACTGCGGTTATCGCCGGCCGTTTGTCGCACATGGCGCGTCCCGATGCCGAACATGCGCTCATCGATGTCGGCATCGAAACCCAGAACTCGATCTCGCACAACATCGACTATCTCATTCTGGGATCGAAGGGAACCGGCGGCACCAAGCACGATAAAGTGCAGAATCTGAAGGATTCTGGCCGAAAAATCACCGTTCTCGACGAAGCCGGATTCGACAAATTACTGCTCTCCCCCAAGCGTCCGCCCGAAGACTGGAACTCGCAGACAAAGGAGAATTTCGAAGAGCTCGTGCGTTCACTGCGCCACATCTGGGCTTTCGATCTCGATTTGTATTGCATGTCGTTCAGATATGACGAGGAAGAGAATAGTATTTAGTTAGATCAACGACGGCCTGCGGCCGTAAGCCCATTTTGAGTGCGGCTACGCGCCGCAGATATGTGCTTACGGCGTAAGCCGTCCAAAAGAACATATTGGTTAAACACATTTAATTATCATCACGGCTTTAAACTGACGTAAATCGGTGCTACACTCAAAAAGCTTTTTTGTTTTCTTTTGTCTTTTTGAGGTTCGTATGAAAAAATCCAGCATATTTGTTTTAGCGTCAATCGCGTCGTGTCTCGTCTGTGCATGTGCCGAAGAAAAAGCCGATGTGCACGTCGACAACAACGGTCCCTGTGTGGATCGCTGCGAAAATAACGTCATGAAATACTGCAACGGCTCGGAAAGCGAGTGTTCGTATGGTTGCAATGATGAGGGCACTGGCTGTGCGAAGCAGGCATCTTCCTGCAAACCGGGCTGCAAAAACGGCGTATTCACGGCATGCAAAGGCGGTGTTGCCGAGACCAAAAACTGTCCGAGCGGCCAGTGCAATGCCGCAGGTTCTGCATGCAGCGATTCGCAGCCAGAAGTGTGCCGCCCAAGCTGCAGCAACAGTGTCGCGACTGTGTGTAACGGCGGCGTTGCGTCAACCGAAAGCTGCACGTATGGCTGCCGTGGTTCTGCTTGTGCAACGAGCCCCGCATGCACCCCAAGCTGCAGCGACGGCGTCGCCACGTTGTGCAACGGCGACACGCCAACGACCCAGGAATGCCCCAACGGCTGCAACGCGACAAACGACGGCTGTCAGCTCGGCGGCGGCGGCGACTGCGAATTTGCGACCAAATGCAACGGCAACATTCTGCATGTCTGCGACGTTTCGGCCGGTTTCAAGCGCGAATTCGACTACAACTGCGCCGATTATCAACAGACTTGCACGACCGTAAACAGCGTGGACGACTGCCGCAATACATGCACCACGCCCGGCGACACCAAAAAACAATGCAATCAGGGCACTCTGAGCGGTTCCTACACGCTCGACTACGTCTGCACCCAGGGCGCAGACGGCCACAACTACTGGCTGCGCAACGATGCCAGCGAAAAACCCTGCAATTCGGGCGAAGCATGCAACGCCGACTTTACGGGATGCGCCGCAACCGAAACGTGCAACCCCGCCAGTTATCAGGCTTCGTGCAGCAATAACATCGCCAAAACCTGCAACACATTCGAAACCGTCCAAAGCGCCAACTGCACATTGCTCGGCAAAACATGCGTGAAACTGACCAGCACCAAAGCCGAATGCATCGACAACGACATGAGCTGCACAAATATCGGCGACAAGAAAACCAAATGCGGCATCAGCGAATCGACCAAGCAGCCCGTTTCGGTCGTCTATACATGCTCGCTCGATAGCGCCGGCAACAAGTATTACCTCAATGGCGTAAACGAAGCCTGCGGCAACTATGGATGCAACGAAAGCACCGGAAAATGCGTCACCATCGACGGCGAAGAAAACCAGAACTGCGATCCCTCCAACTACTTCCAGCACTGCAACAGCACCCGCGCGATTTACTGCGCCGCATCCACCCGAAAAGTCGTCGCACTCGAATGCAACGATCCCAAAGATCCCGGCTACGAATGCCTCACCGTTCACAACAGCAAATACGACGTCTACGTCGATTGCTTCTCGGCCGAAAAAGACAGCTGCACGAACGAAGGCGCGACCCGAACTGCAGTTGGCGACACGGGCACCTTTACCCACGAATGTTCGCGCGCCAGCGACGGCAACCTCTACTGGGCAGAAATCAATTTCGTCGAAAACTAGGGTATTTTCATTTGATGTTCGCGCGGCTATCTGCGATACGCCGCGCCAAAGCCGCTATCGGCTGCGCCGATACGCGGCTTTTTTGTCTATGTACGGCGACCGTGTTGATTTCATCATATCCTGGCCGTTAGTTGGTTTGTCCGTGGGTGTTACCCACGGTTAAAATGTATCGCCCCTGCGGGGCTTTGTTGATGACGCCTCTTTGAGACGAGCCGGATTGCTGTAGTGCTTTGATAAACCAGGTTCATCAGCAAATTATCAACACTCTGGCCATACAGAGCCTATTTTATGGTGGTGCGCCTGCGTGACTCCGATGGAAATGCAGTGTTTTGGGCACGCCTGCGTCGCGTCCTTTGCGGAGCGCAGCCATCAGCGCCGTATGCGCACGCATAGGCGCTGGGCGGGCCGTATGGTGCGCAGCACCATAGGCCGCCAGCATAAAAACATACCAAATGTGCGCAAGTGTAGTTGTGTCTACGCCAAAAGTTAAGCATTGACGCCGAAAAATGCGTCTTTAACTTTGATTTGCGTGCAATAACCATTAAAATACGTTTGTCTTGTCCTTTTGTGGAGGTATGTATGGCAAAGAAAGACAAACTATTGATGGCATGTATGTTTGCGGCGTTATTTGCGGCCTGTGGCTGCGCCGAAGACAAGAAAAATACCTGCGAGTCTTCTGCCGACTGCGGCGATACCAGCATTTATATGTGTAATCTTGACGGTGTCTGCGTTGAAAAGCCGGATGCGCACTGCAACAACCGCGTCAAAGACGCGGACGAATCGGATGTCGATTGCGGCGGTGCGAAGTGCGCCAAATGCGTGAACGGCAAGAAATGCAATGAAGACAAACCAAACAGAAGCGATTGCGGTTCGGGCTATTGCAACGAGAGCCACGTATGTGCCCCCATGAAATGCGAAACCAGCGATTCATGCAGCAACTTTGGCGGCACATGCGACCCGGTGGAGCATATCTGCGTGACATGCAGCGACGGCATCAAGAACGGTACGGAATCGGACGTCGACTGCGGCGGCACATGCTCGACCAAATGCGAGGGCGGCAAAGCATGCAACGAGCACAAAGACTGCAGCAACGGCGTATGTGAAGGTAAAGTTTGCTCTTCAAAAACCGCAGAGACTGCAGATCCCAATGTGCTGGTGATTAACGAGGTTTTCGACAGCTCATCCTCCAGCCCGTCATTCCCGCTCAACGATGATTACGCAGCATGCGAGTTCATCGAAATCGCCAATACGAGCGACAAGAGCGTGAAAGTAGACGGCCTTTCGATTGAGATGAAGCGCACCGACGACGACAAGAAAAAAACGACGACGATTCCGCTCAACGGCGTGATTCCTGCGAAAAATCTGTTGGTCGTGCACACATGTGATGACGAAAATTTGCCGCTTCCGGACGATGCCGTGGCCCTTTGGAAGGCCACCCGTGAAATCAAAGAGGACGGAGATGTTAAGATTTCCAGGCAGTTCTCGATCACAAGTTCGGCAACCTACGAGATGGTGATTGCGAGCAACACAGCCAAAACAGACCCAATCACGGTGGATATCAATCAGACAAAGACCAAGTCGTCCTACACCCGCAGTCCGGAATTCTCGTCAGATTCAACAGAGATGATATTGACGACAAGCGTTGAGGGCGCTGCATTTGCGTCGCCTGGCTATTGCATGAACGGCGGCACCTATTCCAAAAACTGTCAGGACGGCAAACCGATCGGCGGTATAACGCTCACCGCCTGCAATGCGGGCGGTGCGCAGTGTACAGAGGAACACGCCGTCTGTACTGCCGATAAAGACGAACGCATCAGCAGCGGATACTGCGTTAGAGAGTGCTATGATAATGGCGACTGCGACGCATTGGGCGAAAACTGGGGATGCTTTAGATTTGAGAGCCTTGAGCCGGGATTTGATCCCGATAATTTCGATCCCGACGGTGGCGAACCCGGCATCTGCTTCTCCTATAGCAACAAAATTCTCGATTTCCTGGAAACAGACGTGGACTGTGGCTGCAGCATCTGCAGCGAGGCAGCGCAATATGAAGGCATGCCAGCCAATTTGAAGTGCAGTGCGGGCAAGAAATGTGGTCACAATGAAGACTGCCTATCCGGCGAATGCATCAGCGGCGTCTGTAGTAATGTGAGCGAGGCAGATCTGGCAAGCCTGCTCATCAACGAAGTGATGGCTGCACCGGATACCAAAAAGCCGTTCGATCTGCAGACCACAGGCAAGCAGTGTGATTTTGTAGAAATCATCAATACATCCGAAGATGCCATGGATATGGCTAAAATATCACTCAGTTACATCCGTGTGGATGAAGGTCATGGACCGGATAACGCAAGTGATGTGAAATCATTTGCTCTGAGCGGCGTCATTCCGGCGAAAGGCGCATTCCTGGTGCTCGGCAAAGGGTGCGAAATCCCCGCTCTGCCAGGCGATGTGAATACAATGGCTGCGCCTTCAGATAATTTCCTCACCGCAAGCCCTGCAGCATACGAGCTGAGATTGGTGAAGGGTGAGGATATGAGTGAATCTGTCACCTATAATCCCTCAGCAAGCGGCTATTCAGCAAACCGTGAAAACGACCGCGATCCCGCCAGCGCGCTGAAATCCAACAAAGACAGAAACAGCGAATACAGCAATACGCCCGGCTATTGCGATAACGGCGGCTTGTTCAGTGAGAATTGCGTCGTCGAAAATACATGCAACAACAACGAAAAAGACGGTACCGAAAGCGATACCGATTGCGGCGGCAAATGCGCCAAATGCGCGAACGGCAAAACATGTAATTTGCATACCGACTGTGATTCCAGTTTCTGTGATTTCGAGGCCGACGGCATCGGTGTTTGCGCTGACTTTGTTTGCGAAGAAGACAACGAATGCGGCGGCGATTCCAATCCGGGTGATTGGCATTGCGTCAACAAAGAATGCGTGAAATGCGATGACGGCAAGAAAAACGGCTATGAAACCGATACCGATTGCGGCGGTCCCCATTGCGGTGCCTGTGATATCGGTCAGAGTTGCAAAGAGCCTTCAGACTGCATTTCAAACGAATGCAGTGGTGGTCATTGCACTGGCGATAAGCCAGAAATGGCAACCATTGATGATCTTATCGTCAATGAAGTGATGCTGAATGATAAAAGTGGTGCATCCAAATTTGTGTACAACAATGATGCAGCAATCTGCAAATTTGTTGAAATCGTGAACGTCTCGTCGAAGTCTGTGGACTTATCGACATGCTCTGTAACGATTCAGCGCACCGATAACGAGACCAAGAAAAGCACGACGAAATTATCCGGCATCGTAAAACCAAAAACGCCGGTTGTCGTCCATACCTGCTCGACACTGCCACTGCCACAGAATGCCGTCTCAATCGCACTGTCTGGCAAATCGAATCTCTCCCAAACCGCACCAGCAGTCGTTTTCTTAAAATGCGGCGAAGAAGAAAGTGACAGCATTGTTCTGCCCGCAGTTGAAGGTACCAATGCCGGAACATCCAACAACTTGCCGACAGATCTTGTCGCAGCTTCAACCATGATCTTGCACTCCAGCATTGAAGGAAGCAATGGTGTGAAAGCCTCCCCCGGTTACTGCGTCAACGGTGGCCTGTTCAGTGAAGACTGTTGGGTTGATACATCAGCTGTATCAAAGCTCTTCATCAATGAAGTCATGCTGTCTCCGAAACTGAGTGGTTTGCCGCTGAATCCAGTACAAAACATATATGGCTGTAAATTCCTTGAGATCGTGAACCTCGATGCTAAGAATGCATACAGTCTGGTCGACGAGATGGCCGTTGTCTTTGAAAACCTTGATGATTCCTCAGCCAGCAAGATAGTCATCCCGCTGGAGGGTTCCATTGCGGCCAACAGCGCATACGTCGTCTGGTCATCCGCTTGTACCTCCAGAATCGAGCTCCCCGAAGGTGTCCAGTCGATGACCTCTGACGCACTCGAATCCGTTTTGCTGAGCAAGAACTGGGGTATCAGCGTGGAATCTCTTGATGAAGATGCACCGGAATCGACCAATAGCTTTATTTGGACAAAGAAAGAATCGGGTGATGGCATTTCCGAGACACACTATCCGGATCGCGATCGGAATTCTTCCATCGTTGCGCATACCGAAAATGCACCCGCAGACTGGAATGCCTCTCCGGGATACTGCGTCAACGGCGGCCTGTTCACCGATAACTGCGTCGTGCCAACGCCTACACCGTAATCCCCAGATTTGGTCTTTTCGCGAGTTTATCAAAGCCGGATTTTATATCCGGCTTTTTTTGTACCCTCAAAACCCTCAATAATTATCCCGATTTCGTTTCCGTGCTACATTATCTGCAAGAGCATCCCCGGGATGCGCCGGATTGATGTGAACAGTGAACAACCATGGGGCTTTTATGAAATCACGGCTAATGATGTATGGGATGACAGCATGCGGCATTCTGCTTGCGGCCGGCAATGCGTATGCAGATTTGCCCAAACCGACGCAGCGCCCCGAAATATCCGGAGTTCATGCCGACAGCATTGCGATTTCCTATAACGCGCAGCAGGCGCTCCAGGGCAAACTGGCCAAATCCGTGTACATCGTCTATGCGCGGCAGCCCAGACCAAACGATCTGGCATCCGACGGTATCGTTTTGGATGGCGCAGCGGTTGCCATTCGTTCCGAAGCGATTCAGGACATCATGCCCAAAGATGATGCGCTCACCGAAGACACCGCCAAACCCGGCAAAAAAGGCTCGGGATTCTTCGACAGCGGCCTGGAATCTGTATCCAGCCCATTCCACAAGCCCCCCGAACCGCAAAAAACGTTCACGTCAAAACGGCAGTATTTTCTAACGACCGCCGATTGGCTCACGATGAGTGATACCATCGAAATCGTCGTCCAGCAGCGCAGGATACAGGCGCGATTGGATTACCGCGACGATGCACAGAATGTGGCGCTGCTGTCGATCGAAAAAAACGCCGCAATCCAAAGCGTCGATGTTTACGCAAACATCGACCTGATTCCCGGGCTCGTCTACGTCGTCCTCAATCCGGGCAGCGTGTATGAGCGCATGACCCAGCACGTGCTGAGCGTCGAAGAAGAAAACCGGTATGGTACAGCCAATATGCAGGCGCGCAATGGCTATCCGCTGTTCGACGAAACCGGTCGTCTGGTGGGACTTTCCGTTGGCCCGGAACCCTCACGCCGATTTACGCGAATCGTGCACCCCAAATTGCTGGATATGGCGCTCCATCCAGCCAAATACTCGCGGGAAAGCGTCGAAGAGGTGGAAACGATCACGTATTAAGCCCCATCGCTCCATCATGTGGTCAAAAATGGCACACAGAGAATCACCGGGATGGGACTGCAGACCCCACAAGCAGCGGTCGTACAGAGCAAAAAAAGCTGTGTTGAACCGGCGTGGATATCGCTTTTCACCAAAGTACCATGCATTAACGGCTTATAGCTTATAGCTTATAGCTTGTGGTCTGGTTCTGGTAAGCCATAAGCCATAAGCCATAAGCCATAAGCAATCTATCTCCACTATCGTACAACATAGCCCCCCAAAAAAAAGCGCACCCCGAAAGGTGCGCTTTAAAAAACCATAAGATTTGCTTACGGATTGAGGTCGATCTTGGAGGCCTGCATTTTGATGTTATTGCCGCCCTTCATCGTGGTGCTGTTGGAGGTGTTGGTCTCGTAGGTCTTGCTCTTCTGGGTGACGCCCTTACCGGCCTCGATCTTGATATCTTTTTCGACCTTCACATCAAGGTTTTTGCACTCGATGGTGATTTTCTCCTTGGCTTTGAAGAGGATATCGCCTTCATCTGTCTGAAGTGTAATTTTCTTATTGACGGTATCGATTTCGAGCCACTGCGTCTGCTTCATATCATAGAGACGAATTTTTTCGCCGCCATCGGCATCGTCGATATAGAATTCGGCGGATTTATTGGAACGCAGTGAAACGCCGCCCTCACCTTCTTTATCGATGAATGCAATGGTGTGACCCATGCGGGAGCGGATGAAACGGAAATCGTTCTTTCCACCCTGAGCATTATTGGGCACATCGACCTCGGTCTGATCCGGCGAGTAGGTCAATTTGGCGGGAGCAACATTGGCACCATTCCACAGCGAGCCGGTAATGATTGGACGAGAGAAGTCACCTTCTTCGAACATGACGAGAACTTCGTCATCGATTTCGGGAAGCCAGAAGCTGCCGTTATCGTTGCCAGCCATAACGGATACGATACGGGCCCAGAAGCTCTGGACTTTTGATTCGCTGCCATCCGAAGTCGTATCCTTGCTGTAGGCATCTGCCAACCACGGATACGATACACGAACGCGGTACCGATCTTCCGGGTCAACATTGTCCACCACCTTCGCTATCATGCCGCCTTGCATACGGGAGACTCCCGATCGGCCCTGATAACTCTCATTTAACATCTCGCTGATAACTCTGGCAAATGACATACGCTTTTCCCCTATTCGTTATTTCGGTTTACCAAACACAAAACACACCGAACTCGCTATAAAAGCAAGAATTGTTCCGACCCATATTCACACAATACTTTTTTTGTGTCACACATTATCCTGTGGCTTTGCTTGAGTTTCATCACCCATCCAGGCACCCGGGACATGCGGGGATCAGAGAAAAAAAACACTGTGGGGGTATTTTGTCCCCACACTAGAAGCTCACACCAAGACCCATCGAAAGGCCATCGACACCGGGCATCACATACGTGCTCACCGGATTGGATTCGACGCGTTCCTTGCCGCTCACAGCGCTCACGATGGCAAGCGCAGCGCCCGTCACAGCCACAGCTGCACCCACGCCAATAAACGAATACATCAGCGTATGGTTGAGCTTGACATCATCGTTGGCGCTGTCACGCTTTTTCTTATACATCTCGTACTGGTCGGGATGCGAAGCATAAAGCCCCATATAATCTGCCCATTTTTGTTCGTCGGCGCGAGCACTGTTCGCAAGCGCACCAAAAACGCCGCCCACACCAGCGATGGCCACACCGCCGGCAATCAAGCCCCAATACAGCGCCGGACTAAATCTTTCCTTCACTTCATAGGTCCGCTCGATCTCTACGGTCTGAGCCTCGACCTTTTCGGGAGCAACCGCCAGCGTCAACTGCTGCGGTGCTTTTCCGGATTCGAAGGTCAGAACCTTGGTCGTCTCATGCCCCTCGGCATCCACGATCTTAAAAGTATGTTTGCCGTCCGGCATGGAATAGGGGCGATCCCAGCATGTCGAAAACCGATCGTTGTCGATCATCACATAGCCGCCAGCCGGAATCTCGCATTTCAGTTTGAGCTGCTGCCAGCCGTCGCATGTCGAGACTTCGTCAAACGACGCCACCGCGCGCTGGAACGTTGCATTCGACTCGGGCAGATCGTAAGCCACCATCACCTGCGTAAAATAATATTTGGCCTGCTCGCACTGGAACAGCCGCTGATACGCACGGCCGAGACCAAAATCCACATCCGCACCGGCATAAATCGCGCGAGTTTCCAGATACTGCCGAAATGCCTCGTTCACATCGGTTTTCATCACAGCTGCTGCACCCGCCATGCGCGCCTTGTAATCTTCCCTGTCCTGGGCAAACGCATGACCACAGCCCAGCACGCATACCAGCAATACGCCCAGACCTATGCCTGTTTTTAAGGATTTCATGTAACCTCCTGCCCTTTTTTGCAGTATGGGACAAAAAACACAGCCATCATTATCGCAAATATTTATCCCACTTGCAAATGTTATAGATCACATCATGCCCAATGCCGATTGACGATTGACAAATGCCGGATTGACGATTGCCGCCGGGGGTTGCACTGCTTGCGCCGTAAGCGAATGATTAGCGCGGCTACGCGCCGCAGGACATCATGATAAGCCAAAGCATTCCCCGCCAACAGGACGTTGGCGGGCGCGTCGATGTAACGACAGGACGTCGTTTCAGCGACGCAATAAGAATACATAGAAAATTAGCCGGGGGGCGGGGGGCAGAGCCCCCAGCCGCGCGGGGGCCCGAGATGAGCACCGTCCAGTGAACGGTGCGAATCGAGAGGCCAGTGAGCAAATCAAATGCGCAAGTCGAAGCGCCATGCGCGAGAGACGCAGCGGATTTGATATTGCGAACTGTGGGAAAAGGGGCGTT